>SMVA01038140.1_pt1 | contig 20561 bp, 20 predicted proteins | sample 2456451 | NCBI WGS metagenome assembly SMVA01 (sample SAMN11095933, study PRJNA526329) | marine sediment metagenome | biome: Marine sediment; feature: Surficial sediment; material: Deep marine sediment; isolation source: Hadal surficial sediment | place: Pacific Ocean | collected 2014-05 | depth... | reverse complement strand
CCCATCGCGATCTACCGGTTGAAGACGTAGCGCCAGCCGCCTTGCTCGAGGAGGTCGAGCACCCGCCGTACCGGCAGGCCCATGACCCCGAAGAAATCACCCTCGATCCCTTCGACGAGAGCGGCACCATATCCCTGGATGCCGTAGGCACCCGCCTTGTCGAGCGGCTCCCCCGTGGCAACATAGGCCCGGATGAGGTCCTCGCCGGCCGGCCGGAAGGTCACCCGGGTGACGTCCGTGGCGGTATGAAGGCCTGTGGGGGAGTGTAACGCGCAGGCGGTGATTACCTGGTGCGTCCTCCCCTGCAACCGCAGCAACATGGCGACCGCCTCCTCCGCGTCGGCCGGTTTCTCCAGCACGTCCCCCTCGAGCACGACGATGGTATCGGCTCCGAGCACGTACTCGCCGGGCACCGCGCCGGCCTTCTCGACCGCCAACCGCTCGGCGTATTCGGTCGGCGTCTCGTTGGGACGGGTGGTTTCGTGGATGTCGGCCGGGCGGACCTGAACGGGAATGCCCAGCATTTCCAGCAACTGCCGGCGGCGGGGGGAGCGGGACGCCAGAATCAGTTCACGCACTCTGAGTGCGCTCCAACAGAAGAGTGACCGGACCGTCGTTGTGGATCTCGACGGCCATCATGGCACCGAACTCGCCGCTGGCGACCGTGAGCCCCAGGCCGCGGAGGGCACCGAGGAACTCCTGGTACAGCGGAATGGCCGTCTCGGGCCTGGCCGCCGCGATGAAGGAAGGTCGCCGGCCCTTGCGTACATCGCCGTAGAGAGTGAACTGCGACACCACCAGGACGGCCCCGCCGACGTCGGCCAACGCCAGGTTCATCTTGCCGTCTTGGTCGGCGAACAACCTGAGCCCGGAGATCTTGGCGGCCATCCACTTTACGTCATCACTCGTGTCGCCATCGGTGAATCCGACCAGCAGGCAATAGCCTTTCCCGATCCGGCCTACCTCCCGGCCATCAATGGTGACCGAGGCCTCAGTCACCCGCTGCAGCACAACACGCATGCCAACCCCCTGTCCACCGTCCAAGAAAACGCGCCCCCCGAACGAACGGAAGGGCGCGTCACAAAACCGTTGGAGAGCAGATGCTATTCGACGGTCACCGACTTGGCGAGGTTGCGCGGCTGATCCACGTCACACCCCCTTCGGACCGCAACGTAGTACGCCACGAGTTGCAAGGGGATGGTCGTGAGGATTGGGGTCAGGAGGTCGAGTGTTTCGGGGATGGTGAACGTGGCATCGGCCAGACGCTCGATTTCGTGGTCGCCGTCGTTGACAAACGCCACGACCTTACCGCCACGCGCTTTCACTTCTTCGATGTTGGACACGATCTTGGAGTGCACGGCGTCCCGCGGGGCGATGAACACCACGGGCATGTTTTCGTCGATCAGCGCAATGGGGCCGTGCTTCATCTCCGCGGCCGGATAGCCCTCGGCGTGGATGTAGGAGATTTCCTTCAGTTTGAGCGCACCCTCGAGCGCCACCGGGAAGTTGACGCCGCGCCCCAGGTAGAGCGCGTTGCTGGTATCGAGGAACCGCTCGGCCAGCGACTCGATCTCATCGACGCGGCCGAGGATCTCCTCGATCTGGCCGGGAAGCGCTTTCAGCGCTTCGACGAACTGCCTCCCTTGGAGGATGCTCAGATTCTTGAGCCGGGCCAGCCGCAGGGCGAACAGCGCCAGTGCACCCAATTGGCTGGTAAAGGCCTTGGTGCTGGCCACACCGACCTCGGGACCGGCGTGCAGGTAGGTACCGCCGTCGACCTCGCGGGCGATGGTCGAGCCGACCACGTTGACCACGCCGATGGTCCTGGCGCCCCGGTTCTTCGCTTCGACCAGCGCCGCCAGGGTATCGGCGGTTTCGCCGGATTGGGAGATGCCGATGACCAGCGTTCGCTGGTCCACCACCGGATTGCGGTAGCGGAACTCCGAGGCATACTCGACTTCAACCGGCACCCGGGCCAGCTCCTCGATCATGTACTCGCCAATGAGCGCCGCGTGCCATGACGTGCCGCAGCCGGTGATGATGATCCGGTCGATCTGCTTCAGTTCATCGTTGGTGAGGTTGAGCCCCTCGAGACGAGCGGTACCTTCGTCCTCCAACAGGTGACCGCTGAGCGTGTTGCTCAGGCTGGTCGGCTGGTCGAAGATCTCCTTCAACATGAAGTGCTCGAATCCACCCCGTTCGATCGTTGCCAAGTCCCACTCGATCCGGTCGATTTTCTTGCTGATCTCCATTACGTCGAGACTGCGAACCCGGTAGCCGTCGCGAGAGAGAACGACCATCTCGCCGTCGTCCAGATACACCACGGAGCGGGTGTGCTCGAGCAGCGCGGAAGCGTCGGACGCCACGAACCACTCACCGTCACCCACACCGACGATGAGGGGAGATCCCTTGCGGGCCGCCACCAGGCAGTCCGGCTCGTCGGCCGAGATGACCGCAATGCCGTAGGCGCCGTCCACCTCGCGCAGCGCGGCCGCGACGGCAAGCTCGAGATCACCCTGGTACAGCTCCCCGATGAGGTGCGCCAACACCTCCGTGTCGGTTTCGGACTCGAACGTATGGTTGCGCTGCTCCAACGCCGTGCGTAAGGCGCCGGCGTTCTCGATGATGCCGTTGTGGATTACCGCGATGCGGCCGGTCTGGTCGGTGTGAGGATGGGCGTTGGTAGTGGTGGGGGCGCCGTGCGTGGCCCAGCGGGTATGGCCCAAGCCGACCGTTCCCTGCGGGAGGGTCGGCCCCAGTTTCTTTTCCAGACTGGACAATTTGCCGGACGCCTTGGTAACCACCAACCCGTCACCGTTCAACACGGCCAGGCCCGCGGAATCGTACCCCCGATACTCCAGTCGCCTGAGCCCCCTGATGATCAGATCAGCCGCGGGCCGGAAGCCCACATACCCTACGATACCGCACATGGCAGTCCCATTTCCTTAGGCGTCCAAGACATTCCTACACTCACTGACCAGCGCCTCGGCATCCTCCACGGTTGCGGCCTCGGCGATGATCCTGATGACGGGTTCGGTGCCCGACGGCCGCAAATGCACCCACCTTCCCGGCCAGGCCAGTCGCAGCCCATCCCTGGAGTCCGCCGTTGCATCCGCGAAACGACTCTGTAACCGCTGGTAGATAGGCGCCAGATCGTCACGCCGGGGTACCTTGGCCTTCACGATGCTGTAGCGGGGCGCCGCTTCCACCAGGCCGGACACCGTAAGTTTCGTGGTAGCAAGCAGATGCAAGATTAAGGCCAGGCCCACAGGAGCGTCGCGGCCGGTATGGGCCTGGGGGAACATCACCCCCCCGTTCCCCTCCCCACCGATCACGGCACCGTGTTGCTGGATGAATTGTGCCACGTTGGCCTCGCCCACTGGGGCCCGCTCGAACACCGCCCCGGCCGAGGTGGCCGCATCCTCGACGACCAGGCTGGTGGACAGATTGGCCACCACCACGGGAGCACTGCCGTCGAGCCCCGCTCCGGTACCGTTCCGGCCGAGCACGGCCTGCACGGCAAAGGCCAGGGTGTAGTCCTCGCCGATGGCCCGGCCGTGCTCGTCCACCAACGCCAGGCGATCGACGTCAGGGTCGACGGCGAACCCAACCTGGGCACCGCTGTCCCTGACCAGCCGGCCCAACTCCTCGAGGTGCTCGGGCACCGGCTCCGGTGGCCTGGGGAACCGGCCGTCGATCTCCAGATTGATGGCCGACACGTGGCACCCGAGCCGTTCGAGAAGGGCCGGCATGATGGTGCCGCCGGCGCCGCGGACGCAATCAAGAGCCACCCGGAACTGCTTCGACCTGATCAGCTCCACGTCGATCTGGGGCAGGGCCAGAACCTGGTCGATGTGACGGGACACTGCCTCGGTATCCTCCCGCACCCTGCCGATGCCGGCCCAATCGACGCGGTCAGGGCCTCGCTCGGCCAGGTCCCGGACGGCTGCCCCGTCCTGGGCATCGAGAAATACCCCGTCGGGACCGACCAGTTTCAGCGCGTTCCACTCGACGGGGTTGTGGCTTGCCGTCAGGATGAGGCCGGCGCCGGCGCGGTGGTGTTCGACCGCCAGCTGTACCGTCGGGGTAGGGACTATCCCCAGGTCGATCACCTCGGCGCCGACCGACATCAGTCCGGCCTTGGCCGCCATGGCGAACATGGCGCCGCTGGTCCGGGAATCGCGCCCCAGCACCACCGTCGGATTGCCGGCGGCGCGAGCCCAGGCCCCGAGGGCCGCGGCGTGCCGGGTAACCAGCTCGGGAGTGAGATCGCTACCGACGATGCCCCGCATCCCGGAAACGCTGACGATGAGACCGTGGTTCATAACCCCTCGACGCGCCCCCGCAAGAGCGCCCTAGTGGACGGACAGTGCCGAAAGATACCGGATTGGCAGCTGAGGCGGCCTATCCACCAAACGTGACAGAGGGATGCGCGCTTCTTCCACCGCTGGCTTGCCGCAACCTCTTGCAGTTCATTAGCTTCCCACAAACACACCCGACGAGCCATGACCCGAATTCTCCCCGATGATCTCGAATACTCCGTAGCCACTCGCGCGGTCCACGCCGGCCAGGAACCCGACCCGAAGGCCGGGGCCATCATGCCGCCCATCTACCAGACTTCTACCTACGTCATGGAGGGTCTGGGACGGCACAAGGGCTACGACTACGCCAGGAGCGCCAACCCCACCCGCGAGGCGTACGAACGCAACGTCGCCAGCCTGGAAGGCGCCACCCACGGCATTGCCTACGGCTCGGGGCTGGCAGCGCTCGATGCCGTCCTCAAGCTGCTCAAGGCAGGCGATCACGTCATCTCCGAGGCCAACATCTATGGCGGCAGCGCCCGCATGATGCGGGAGTTCTACCAACCGCTGGGACTCGAGTTCACCTTCGTAGACACCCGGAACATCGAGACGGTGGCAGCCGCTTTGCGGCCCGCAACCCGGCTGGTCTTCTCGGAAACGCCCACCAACCCCATGATGCGTCTGACCGACCTGCGGGCCATGGGCGACCTCACCCAGGCCCACGGCCTCCTGCTGGTGGTGGACAACACCTTTGCCACGCCGATCTTCCAGCAGCCGCTGAACTATGGCGCCGACATCGTCCTCCACAGCACCACCAAGTACCTCAACGGCCACAGCGACATGGTCGGGGGCATGCTGGTCTGCCACCGCGATGATCTGGCGGAGAAGTTGTCGTTCATTCAGATGGCCGGTGGAGCGATCCCCGGCCCGATGGACTGCTGGTTGGCGCTCCGCGGCGCCAAGACCCTCCCGCTCCGCATGCAGCAACACGACCGGAACGGTCGCGCCATCGCCGCATGGCTGGCCGAGCGGGACGACGTCCCCAAGATCTACTATCCGGGACTCCCGTCCCACCCGCAGTACGACTTGGCCTGCCGGCAGATGAGCGGTTTTGGCGGCATGATCTCGTTCGACCTCGAGGATCCGGAACGTGCCCGCCGGTTCGTGGAAGGCACCCGCATCTTCAGCCTGGCCGAATCGCTGGGCGGCGTTGAGAGTCTGGTGAACCACCCCGCCTCCATGACCCACGCTTCAGTCCCACAGGACCTGCGCGCGGAGATGGGATTGACCGACAGTCTGGTACGTTTGAGCTGTGGCATCGAGAATGTCGACGACCTCATCGCCGACATCGACCGGGCTCTGGCCCTGGCCAGCCGGCGCACAGAGGTCTCACTGTGAAACCAGTGGTGGCCCTCATCGTACGGGCCTGCAACCCTTTTCCGTGAGTCCGACATGACTGCAAATCCTCCCGCTCCCCGCGAGCGTGTCTCCTTTCCGGAAATCGACGCCGTCTCGTGGGAGCATCCGGCCGACCGGGCCGCGTTGCAAACGCTGCGTTCGATCCCCGGCTTCGATCAAGTCGTCCGCAAGCTGGTCGCCATGCTGGGCGGTGAGCGGGGCATCCGCCTGCTGTTCCAGGGCAACGCCATCAAGACCGGCCCCAGGCAGTACCAGACGCTGCACGCCCTGCACGTGGAAGTCGCCGCCACGTTCAACTGGCCGACCGTGCCGGAGCTGTACGTGTCGCAGACCCCGCTGTTCAACGCCGGCGCCTACGGCGTGGACGATCCGTTCGTCGTGGTACACACCGCCGCGCTGGAACTGCTGTCGGAAGACGAATTGCGGGTGTTGCTGGCCCACGAGATGGGCCACGTTGTCAGCGGTCACGCGTTCTACCGGACCATCGCCGCCATCCTGCTGTCGATCAGTTTCGCGGCGCTCCCCATTCTTGCGGGGATCGTGCTGCTGCCCATCCGGCTGGCAATTCTGGAGTGGTCGCGCAAGGCGGAGTTGTCGTCGGACCGCGCCGGTCTGCTCGGCAGCCAGGACGTCGAGGCCTCGCAACGGCTGTTGATGAAAATGGCGGGGGGCATGCGCCAGGGCCGGTTGGCCGACGAACTCGACGTCGACGATTTCATGGCGCAGGCCAACGCGTACCTCGAAAGCAACGAGGGCCTCGACATCATATACAAGATCGTCAACACCCTCGGGCTCACCCACCCGCTCCACACGGTTCGGGCCGCGGAGCTGCAACAGTGGATCGCCTCCGGCGACTACGAGCGCATCTTGCGCGGCGAATACACCCGGCGCGGCAAAGAGGCTCACGAGCGGCCGCTCAAGGACGATCTCGGTGCCGCCGGCGGCTACTACGCCCAGGAAGCCAGGGACACCGTGTCTCAGGTGGTCAGCGCTGCCAAGAAGGCAGCCGAGAAGGTGGGAGAGGCTTTCCGGAAAGGCCAATCGGAGTGAAGCTTTTGGTCGTCGGCGGCGGAGGGCGGGAGCATGCTCTTGCCTGGGCCTTCCGCCGCGACGACCCGTCGAGCGAAGTTTTCTGCGCCCCCGGAAATCCCGGCACGGCGCAACTCGGCACCAACCTCCCCATCCAGGCCGACGACCTCGACGGCCTGGTTCGCGCGGCCGGCCAATATGGGGTCGACCTGACCGTCGTCGGGCCGGAAGCGCCGTTGGCGGCCGGCCTGGCCGACCGGCTCACGGCATCGGGCCATCCGGTATTCGGGCCCACCGAAGCCGGCGCGCGGATCGAAGCGTCCAAGGCATTCGCCAAGGACCTCATGAGCCGCGCCGGCGTCCCCACCTCCCAATCGGGCACATTCGACAACGCCGACGAGGCGCTGGCATACGTTGCGGCCCACGCCGAGCCGCTGGTGGTCAAGGCATCGGGCCTGGCGGCCGGCAAGGGTGCGGTGGTGTGTGCCACCCGCGCCGAGGCGGAGGACGCCGTCCGCACCATGATGGTGGACGATCGCTTTGGCGCCGCCGGCCAAGTGGTGGTCGTGGAACAGTTCCTCGAGGGCGAGGAGTGCTCCATCCTGGCGCTCACCGACGGGAAGGAGTGCCAACTCCTTCCGGTGTCACAAGACCACAAGCGGCTCGGTGAGGGCGACGTGGGCCCCAACACAGGCGGAATGGGAGCGTACAGCCCCGTCTCCTTGATCAACGACGACCTCCTAGCCCGCATTGATCGCGACATATTGCAACCGACACTCCGAGCGCTGGCACGAGATGGCGCGCCCTACACCGGCGTCCTCTACGCCGGCCTGATGATCGACCCCACGGGTGCACCCTCAGTGGTGGAGTTCAATTGCCGTCTGGGCGACCCGGAGGCTCAGGTCGTCCTGCCGCTGGTCACCGGGGGCCTGGTCGATTGTTTGCGGAGTATTGCCGATGGGGGGCCGCCGACGAGCCTTGCCACCACCGGTGGCGCCTCGGTCACCACGGTGCTGGCGGCCAAAGGCTATCCCGACGCCCCGGAGAAGGGAGCGGCCATAGACATCCCCGACGATCTCCCCGCCGGGGTAACGGTCTTCCACGCCGGAACCCGGCAGGACGGAGACGGCGTGCTGCGGGTCAACGGCGGTCGGGTCCTCGCCGTGACCGCCGTGGCGGAAACGTTCTCGGAGGCACAACGCCTGAGCCGGGAAGCGGCCGACCGGATCGACTTCGAGGGGAAGGTGTTCCGCAGGGACATAGGATGGCGGGAGGCTGCGCGGCGGGGGCAGCGGGGATGACAGCGGGGGCAGCGATGGCAGTGGCACTCGGCGTTGCCTACGTCCTACGTCCTACGCACTACGCCCCACGCCCAGTGCCCTACGCACAACGCACAACGCACTACGCACCATATCGTGCCCGAACTTCCTGAAGTCGAAACGATGGTGCGGGCGCTGCGACGCCAAGTCCGGGGACGGACCATTATTCGCAGCCGGTTGATTCGTGACGACGTGGTGAAGAATCGCTCGCGGCCGGCGTTTCTTCGCGGGATACGGCGGGCGGAGATTCGAGACGTGTACCGCCGCGCCAAGAACGTCGTGTTCGACCTAGAGGAGTACACCCTGGTGGTCCAACCGGGGATGACCGGGTCATTTCACCTGACCGACGCGTCCACGCCGGTCGTCAGGTCGGACTATCCGGTGTTGACGATGACCCTGGACGATGGTCGTCGGCTGACCTACCGGGATGTCAGACGCCTGGGACGGATCTACCTCCTCCGGCCGGACGAGTGGCGATCCTTCTCGGCGCGGATCGGGCCGGAGCCGCTCGACCCGGCATTGACGGCCGACGCCTTCGGCGCCGTGCTCCGACGTAGCCGTCAGGCCATCAAGAAAGTGATCATGGACCAGCGCCGTCTTGCTGGTGTGGGAAATATTTACGCCAACGAGGCGCTGTTCGTATCGGGCATCGATCCGTCCCGACCGGCCGACAGCCTCACGGCCTCCGACTACCAGCGGTTGCTGACGGCCATTCAGGACATCCTCAGGGCGGCAGTGGCCGCGGAGGGAACTACCATTCGAGACTATCGAACAGCGTCCGGCAAGCCCGGCGGCTTCCAGACACAGTTGTTCGTCTACGGACGGGAGGGCGAGCCGTGCCGAAATTGCGGCACGCCGCTGGCCGCAACCCACACCATCGACGCCCGGACTACCGTCTTCTGCTACCACTGCCAACGGTGAGCAGCCCCGCGTGAGCCGGATGATGGCGCTGGCCCTGCCGGCCGGCGATCTCGAGGGCCTGAAGCAACGGGTTGCCAGTCTGACCGAGAACCGCCCGGGCGTCTATCGCATGGTGGACCCCGGGGGCCGGGTGATCTACGTCGGCAAGGCCAAGAAGCTCCGATCCCGTCTCATGAGCTACTTCCGGGCTCCCTATCCCGAGGACAAGGCCGCTCGCATCCTCCATGCTGCCAAGGACATCGAGTGGCAGTACCTGCCCAGTGAGTTCGCCGCCTATCTGACCGAGTTGCGGCATATCCAGCGCTATCGTCCGCTGTTCAACGTGCACCTCAATCGTGTCCGGCGCGCCACCTTCATCAAGGTGCTCGGCGGGCCGGCCCCCAAGGTGTATCACGGTGGCGCCATCACCGACAAGGACTCCGTGGGCTACGGCCCGTTCGACAGTCCCGGCCGCGTGGCCGACGCCTTGAAGACCTTGAACGACCTCCTGGGATTGCGCGACTGCGCCACCTCGATGCCGATCGTGTTTGCCGAGCAGGGAGACCTGTTCGCGCCCACTCGCCAGGCGGCGTGCCTGCGCCACGAGTTGGGCTTCTGCAGTGGACCCTGCGCCGGGTTCGTTACCGAAGCGGAATACCGCCGCCGAATCGACACGGCGTGCGCCTTCCTTGAAGGACGGACCATCCAGCCGATCGACCAGGTGGTCGAGGCCATGTCCGCGGCATCCCTGGCCCAGACGTTCGAACAGGCCGCCCGTTGGCGGGAGAAGTTCGAGCAACTCGAGTGGTTGCTGGCCGCCATCGCCAGGGCCCGCTCGGCCGTCGAACTGTTGAGCTTCGTCTACCGCGATCCCGGCGTGTTCGGCGACGACCGGGCCTACCTCATTCGCGGCGGCATGGTCAAGGCCACGTTCCCCTACCCCACAACCCCCATCGAGGAGGAGGCCTTCGCCGCGGTCGTGGCGGAGGAACTGAGTCAGGCTCAGCCGACGACCACGATCCCCCGCGAATCGGTGGACGAGATCATGCTGGTCATGAGCTGGTTCCGGCGCCACCCCGACGCCCTCCGGCGGACCACTCGTCTCTCCGAGTGGATGGCGCCGGCCGGCCAGGCCCCACCTACGGACGACGAGCGATAGAAGCGGCGGCTCTAAAAGCGGGGCGGCGGGGCGGCAGGGCGGCGGGGCGAAAGCGGCCCAGGGAATATCCTTACAAGGGAACCAACCGCGCCCGGGGAGGGATCCCCGGCTCGGTCTCCATGATCCCTACGGTGGCGGGGAGCCCGAAGCGCTCGGCGCCGGCACTGCCGGGATTCATGGCAGTCACGACCATGTCCACCATCTCGAGCACCGGTCGATGCGTATGCCCGAACACCAGCACGTCGGCTTCGGGATAGGCCTGGTGCATCGCCGCCGGTGTCGGCGATCCGAATTGGTCGCCATGGGTGACGACGATTCTGAAGCCGTCGAGTTCGAGTTCGGCAACCCGCCCGAGCCGCTCCCGCAGATCAAAGCCGTCGGTATTGCCGTACACCGCGGTGACCGGCGCGAGCGCCTCGAGTTCCGTTAGAACATCGATTGACCCCAGGTCGCCGGCGTGGAGGATGTGGTCGACCTCCTTGAACACGGCGAACACCTCGGGCCGCAGCCAACCATGGGTGTCGGAAATGATGCCCAGCCGCATGTCGGTCTAGTGCTAGTCGATCGAGGTGTCGCCGGTCCAGCGCTCGGCGACCTCGATGTCGAGTCCCACTCGGTCGAGCACTCGCTGGACCACGAAGTCGACCAGTTGATCGATGCGTTCGGGCCGGTGGTAGAACCCGGGCGCGGCGGGGAGCACCACGGCGCCGGCTTCGGTCAGCAGCGTCATGTTCCGCAAGTGGACCAACGACAGCGGCGTCTCGCGCGGCACCACGATCAGCGGCCGGCGTTCCTTGAGCGTCACGTCGGCCGCCCGCTCGATCAGTGAGCGGCTCGATCCGTGGGCGATGGCCGAAAGCGTGCCCATGGAGCAGGGACACACGACCATCCCGCTGGTGCGGCACGACCCGGACGCGGGATGGGCGCCGCGATCGTCGTTGGGATAGAGCGTCACGCTGGACCAGTCGCCACCGGTGGCCTCCTGCAAGGCGTCACGATCGGCGATGGCACACTCCGTTTGCAACAGCCGCCACCCGTGCGCGGAGACGATGAGCCAAGTGGGGACCTGTCCCTTGGCCAGGACCTCGAGCAGGCGCACGGCGTAGGGGGCGCCGGAGGCGCCGGTGATGGCGAGGATCAGGGGCCTAGTTTCCAATTGTCATTTTCTCAAACGATCCTATCCATTAGCGCAAAACCAAACACTACCAGCGCCATTACGCCGTTCATGGTAAAGAACGCCGCATCCAATCGGCTGTGGTCGCCGGGGCGAACGAGGTGGTGCTCGTACGCGAGTATCCCGGTGGCCACCACTACGCCGACGTAGTACCACACGCCGAAGCCCGCGCCGAAACCAAAGGCGACCAGCGCCGGGATGGTGAGCCCGTGGAGGAGCTTGGCCAGGAGAATGCTGCGTCGTTCTCCCAGCTTCACCACCGCGCTTCTCAGGCCGGACCGGCGATCGAAGTCTTCGTCCGGCAGGGCATAGAAAATGTCGAATCCCGCCACCCATGTTGCCACCGCCACGGTGATCGCCGGGAGCACCCACCAGGGATCGCTCCATCGGCCGGTGACCGCCAGGTAGCCTCCCACCGGGGCGATGGCCAGGCCGAGCCCCAACCACAGGTGGGTCCACCAGGTGAAGCGCTTGGTGAGCGAGTAGAGCATGACCCAGCCGAGCGCAACGGGACTGAGCGCCAGGCACAGCGGGTTCAGCAAGCCGGCCGCGGCGACGAACACCAGCGCGGCCAGGATGACGGACAGCCAGGCTTGGGTCAGGGTCAGGGCGCCGGTCGGCAATTCCCGATCGCGGGTGCGCGGGTTGAGCGCGTCGTAGCGCCGGTCGGCAATGCGGTTGAATCCCATCGCCACCCACCGTGCGGCGGTGAAGGCGACGGTCACCAGCAGGACGATGCGCAAGGACACGGCCGCCACCCGTGACGCGGCCAGCACGCCGACCAGGGCAAAGGGGAGTGCGAACAGCGTGTGGGGGAGCTTGACGAAGTTGAGGTACCGAACCAGGAGCGAGGCGCCGGCGAACGTCTGTCCCTCTCGCACCTCCGCAGTCATGGCAGGTCGATACCCAGGTGCGGCCACATCTCGTCGATACGGGTCTTGGTGGCGTCGTCCATGGTGATCAGGTCGGGCCACTCCCGGTGGTATCCTTCCTCGGCCCATTTGCGGGTCCCGTCGATCCCCATCTTGCTCCCGTAGGTAAACTCCCGGCTTGCGTGGTCGAGCACATCGACCGGGCCCATGGTGAAGCGGACGTCCCGCTCGGGGTCGATGTTGTTGAGGGCGATCCACCACGCTTCGTCCGGGTCTTGCACGTTGACGTCCTTGTCCACCACTACGATGACCTTGGCGAGCGACATCAGACCCTGCCCCCACATGGCGTTCATCACCTTGTACGCCTGTCCGGGGTACTGTTTGTCGATGGCCACGAACACCAGATTGTGGAAGATGCCGGGCGCCGGCATGTGGTAGTCGACGATCTCCGGGACGGTCAGCCGCAGCAACGGAAGAAAGATGCGCTCGGTGGCGTGTCCCATGTAGAAATCTTCCATCGGCGGCCGGCCCACCAGCGTTGCGGGGTACAACGGATCCGCGCGCTGGGTGATGGCGGTGACGTGGACCTCGGGGTAGTAGTCGGCCAGCGAATAGAAACCGGTGTGGTCGCCGAACGGCCCTTCGAGCACCAGATCCTCGGCCGGATCGATGTACCCTTCGATCACGATGTCGGCCTCGGCGGGCACGTCGAGGTCGCACGTCTTGGCCTTGACCAACTCCACAGGCGCCTTGCGCAGGAAGCCGGCAAAGATGAACTCGTCGATGGTGGGCGGCAGCGGGGCCGAGCCGGAGTAGATGCTCGCGGGATCACCGCCGAGGGCGATCACCACCGGCATTCGGTCGCCGCGGGCCGCCATCTCCCGCCAGTGAGCGGCGCCGACCTTGTGTCGCTGCCAGTGCATCGCCAGGCTGCGCGGCCCCAGCACCTGGACCCGGTACGTGCCGACGTTGCGGATGCCGCTCTCGGGGTCACGGGTAATCACCAGCGGCAGTGTCAGATACGGCCCCCCATCCTGGGGCCACGTCGTAAGGATGGGGAAACGCGTCATGTCGCACGCCTCGCCCTCGAGCACGACCTCCTGGCACGGCGCGCGTCCCTTCTTCGTCCTCGGCGGGAACTTGGCCACCTCGGCCAGCTTTGGCACCATGGCCAGCTTGCCGAGCAATCCCTCGGGCACCTTGGGATTGAGCAGTTCGGTGATTCGGCCGCCGATGGTGTCTAGGTCCTCCACGCCGAGCGCCAGGCACATCCGCGTCATGGAACCGAACGCGTTGATGACCACCGGCACCGGACTCCGCTGGCCGTCGTCGAGCAGGACGTGTTCGAACAGGAGCGCCGGGCCTCCTCCGGGGCTTTTCATGACCCGGTCGGCGATCTCGGCGATCTCCAGCCTGGCGCGCACCGGATGGCTGATCCGGACGAGCTCGCCCTGCTCCTCGATGGCGGACACGAATTGGCGCAGGTTGTTCAGCGGCATGATACTCTCGTTCGGGAATCAGGAACGCAGCGGTTTGGTGCCGACATGGATGGCACAGGCCCCTCCTAACAGCAAATCGTAACCGACCTGTTCGAAGCCGGATGCTTCCATCAGCGCCGAGAGAACATCCGGCTCAGGGAAGACCTTTACCGACGCTGGCAACCAGCTATAGGCGTTCTTATGTTTCGACACCATGCGGCCGATACGCGGCAGCAGGTGTCGGAAGTACAGCAGGTACATGCCCCGCATTGGCTGATTCGGGGGGGTAGTGAGTTCCAGGACCACGTAACGAGCCCCGGGTTTCAGGACCCGAGCCGTCTCGCGGAACCCTTGGCCCAGATCGGTCAAATTGCGGACCCCGAACCCTACGGTGGCGCCGTCGAAGACTTCGTCAGGGAATGGCAACACCAGCGCGTCGGCGTTCAGGGGAACTACTTGGGGAGACTTGTGACGACCCAACCGCAGCATCGGCATGACAAAATCAGCACCGATCACCGACCCGGTAAACCGGTCTTGCCGGGCCAGTGCCACGGCCAAGTCGAGCGTGCCGGCACACTGGTCCAAAAAGATCCCACCCGGGGCCCGCTCCCATCCGAGCAGCCGAACCGTGCGACGGCGCCAGAGGCGGTCCAGGTTGAAGCTGATGACGTGGTTGAGCAGATCGTACCGCGGGGCTATGGCGCTGAACATGGCCCGGACGTACGCCCGCTTCTCCGCTCCGCCCGAGACCGGTAACTTCGTGTCCGAGACTGACATAGGAGCCCAATGTATCCCAAGACGTTCCGCTCCCGCAAGCGGGGGCATCCGCAGTGACTGAGGGGCGGGTGACCTACGGGGACGCCACGGACCAGCAGGTCGTGCTCGACGCCCGGCAGGGCCGGGAGGTTGCCTACCGCGAGCTGATCCGTCGTTACGAACGCCCGATTTTCTCGCTCATCTACCGCATGGTCCGCGACCGGGAATTGGCCGAGGATTTGTCGCAGGAAACGTTCGTCAAAGCCCTCAACGCCATCGACTCCTACCGTCCCGAGTACAAGTTTTCGTCGTGGATCTTCAAAATCGCCAACAACGCCACCATCGACCACCTCCGCCGACGCGAACTGAACACCCTCTCCATCGAGGGCTCGCCCCACGCCAGGACCCCGGACGCGATGGAGGCCACCGCCCTGCAGATCAGCGGCCGGGATCCCGGCCCCCTGGCGTACGTCGAGGCCCAGGAGTTGGGGGGCATAATCGAGGAGGCCATAAGCCACCTCCGGCCCGAGTACCGGTCGTGCATCCTGTTGCGCCACGTAGAGGGCCGGCCCTACGAAGAAATCGCCGAGATGATGGACCTCCCACTCGGCACGGTCAAGACCTATATCCACCGTGCTCGCAACGAGTTACGGAAATCGCTCTCACACCTGCGCGAGTGAAACTTTCGCCAAAACCTCCACGTAGGAATACACGCCATGAGTAGACGCCATCAGCACCACCTGACCCCGGACGACCTGGATGCGGCGCTCGAACAGAGCACCGGGCCCCAGGCGTCACAGCACCTGGAGAGTTGCCAGGCGTGCCAGGATCTCCTGGAAGCCGAGCGGGAACTCGTCGGGCTGCTGAACGGGATGCCACGGTTCAGCCCGTCCGAGAAGTTCGTGGATGCGGTCATGGCCCGGGTGGCCATTCCGGATCCGTTCGCCTTGCGGGCGTTCCGGAACATACGCAGCCGGCTGGCCATGAGCCGCCGGTCGCTGGCGTTTGCCACATCGTTCGCGGTCGTGCTGGCCGTGGCGATGGGTGGCAGTATCGTGTGGACCTTGGCCAACCAGGACGTTCTCGCCGCGATCGGATCCAGCGTCGCCGGCGAAGCCGTCCACTGGTTCTGGCTGGGGCTTCAGACGCTCGCCTCGAACCTTGTGGAGCAACCGTGGTATGAGGACGCCCGCGCCGCGATCGGATCACCGACCCGGCTGGCGCTGTTCTCCGGCATGGCATCGCTCCTTTATCTGAGTGGTGTCCTCGCGTTGAAGCGCCTTCTGGCGCTCCCAGCACAGCGAGCGGCCCATGTCCAGATCTAGCCGATTCCTGCTGGTGGCGGCGCTGATTTCAGCAGCCACCCACGCGCACGCCACCACCACGCTGATCACCACCGGCAACGGCCCGCACAAGGCCGCAGCCTATCCCCACAGCGCATACCGGACGACGCCGGTCGAATCGCCGGCCCAGTCGGGCGAGCCCGGCGCGGTGGCCTCACCTCCAACCCCTCAGGAAGCCGGTCCCCAGGGCCTGACCATCAACCTCCGCCGGCTTGACGACCTCGAATTCATCGAGCCCATCTTGTTTCAGATCTCCATGCAGGCCGGAAGCGACTTGCGTCTTTCGGTGGTGGGTGGCCGCACCCAGTTGGGTGAGTTCAGCATCGGGTCCAACGAGCACCTGAGTGGAGACATCCTGGTGGTGAAGGGTTCGGCCGACATCTACGGCCAGTTGGACGGCAACTTGGTGACCGTCGACGGCAACATCATCATCCACCCCGGTGCCTTCATCTCGGGAAGTGTGCTGGCCTACAACGGGCAGGTGCACGACCTCGGGGGAGAGATCACCGGGGAAATCCGCACCTTGAGTTCTCTGGTTCAACCGCTCACCATGCCCGTGCCCAAGGCACAGCCGGTATCCCCCGTCGTGGCCACGCTGCAGAAGGCGGCTGGTTTGGCCGGCGTGTTCCTGTCGCTGGCCGTCTTGGGCTTCGGCATCGTGCTGTTCGCCCGGCCCAATCTCGAAATCGTGTCCGACACCATCTCGCACTCGTTCGGCCGCTCGTTCATCGTGGGGCTCCTGGGCCAGATCCTGGTGCTCCCCACGTTCGGCATGATCGTGGTCGGACTGGTGTTGAGCGTAGCCGGCATCCTGCTGCTGCCATTCGCCGTCATCGTCTACGCGCTCCTCATGATCCTGGCCACCGTCGGTGGATACCTGGCCGTAGCTCATGCCATGGGTGAGACCTACATCCGGCGCCGCATGGCGGCGGGCCTCACGGTGTCCTCGCCCAACAGCTACCGGTACCTGCTGGTGGGACTCATGGGGCTGTCCGCCTTGTGGGCCGCCTGGGTCATATTCGGGTGGGTACCGTTCGCCGGCGATGTAATCAAGGGCATCGCCGTGCTGGTGACGTGGCTGCTGGGCACGGCCGGTTTCGGTGCCGCGCTGCTCAGCCGGGGAGGCCTGCGCGAAGGCTTCGCCGGGCGTATCCTGCCGCCGGAAGCCCTGACGGACGAGTACCTGTGGGCCACTCCGCAGTTCGGGGTCCCGGCAGCCAGCCGGCCGCCCACCAGGCCCACCCCGCCACCGGCATGAGCAACCGGCACTGGGGAGGGGCCACACTCCTCGTCCTGTCACTTGGGGCGGGGACGGGATTGGCGCACGGCCAGACGATGCGCTCCTTCAGCGCCGCCCGGCAGGTCCACGGCGAGATCAACCTCACGGCCACGGTTCGTCTGGCGTCCGGCAGGCTCAGGCTTGCGCCCGGTGGTGCCAGCCTGCTCTACCACATGGAAATGGTGTACGACGCCGACCGCTTCAAGCCCCTGGGAATCTACGACCCGGTAGCCGGCGATGTCGTCCTCGGCCTGGAGAGCATTGGCGGCGGAGGATTGCGGGTTTCCAAGGCCGCGCAGCTCGACCAAGCGGCCAATCTGGTGCTGTCGCCGACGGTAGACATCACACTCGACGCCAGGCTCCAGGCGGTGAACGCCGAGTTGGAATTGGGGGGGATGCGACTGGTCGCCTTCACGCTCCACAACAGCGGCAGCCGGACGGTTGCGCGGTTCACTCAACCCAACCGGGTCGGGTGCAGCCGGGGGGAGTTCCGGGCGGGCGCCGCGGAGTTCAAGGTGTCGGGGCTGGGCAACAGCCGCTGCCAGACCATCGCCTTCCACGGCGGTGTCGGCACGGCGATGCTCGATTTCAGCGGGAGCTGGCGCAATGACATGCGACTCGAGGCCAGCATGGCCGCCGGCGGCTTGACCATCAAGCTACCGCGCGGCCTCGGGGTCAGGATGACCACAGACAACTTCCTGACGATCCTCGACCCCCAGGGGTTCATCAAACGCAACGGCGAGTATATCTCCCCGAACTACAAGCAGGCCGACCGCCACCTCGATATCAGCCTCAAGAGCTCGCTCGGCCAGGTCACCGTGCTCTGGATCGACTAGCTGCCCTAGCCCTCGATGATCGGCAGCGCCATCCGCCGGCCGGCCATCTTGGCGTGAATCATCTCCGCCAACTCCTGGAAGGCCATGGCGGCCGGACTCTCGGGCTCGGCCAGGACCACCGGCAATCCCTTGTCCGCGTGCTCGGCCATTCCCGGCTGCAGTGGTACCTGGACCAACAGCGGCACACCGGTTTCATCGGCCAGGCGCTGCCCGCCACCGGTCAGGAAAATGTCGGTGCGCTCGTGGCAGTGGGGGCAGATGAAGCCGCTCATGTTCTCAATCACGCCCAGCACCGGCACGTTGACCCGCTCGAACATCTTGGCACCCCGGAGGGCGTCCCCGACGGCCATTTCCTGCGGGGTCGTCACCACCAGGGCGCCGCTCACCTGAATCGTCTGAACCAGCGAGAGCTGGGCGTCTCCGGTTCCGGGCGGGAGGTCGACGAGGAAATAGTCGAGTTCGCCCCAATTGACGTCGTTCAGGAACTGCCCCACGACCTTCATGATGATGGGGCCGCGCCAGATGGCCGGGGCGTCCCGCTCCACCAGGAACCCCAGCGACATCAGCTTGACGCCGGCCACCTCGTGGGGTTCGATCCGGCCGTCGGTCACGGCGGGCTTGTCGAACACGCCGAACATGCGCGGCACGTTGGGCCCGTAGACGTCCGCGTCCATCAACCCCACCCGGTGTCCCGCCTGAGCCAGGGCCACGGCCAAATTGGCCGAGACCGTGGACTTGCCGACGCCGCCCTTGCCCGACGAGATGGCGATGACATGGCCGAGGTTGGGCTTCTCCGCCGGCTCGGGGGCGGGCGGGCGTGGCGCCTCGCGCCCGGCGGCCGGGGTGGCGCCGGGGGGAACCGCCGCCCCACTAGTGCCGGGGTCGACCACTTCGATTTGAACGCTGGATACGCCGGGGACGGCCTTGATGGCGCGGCGAGTATCTCGCACCAGGGTGGCGGGATCGTCGCTGCCGAGGACGAAGGTGAAGGTCACCTCGCCGGCGTCCCCCACCGTCAGGCTGCGGATCATGCCGGCGGAAATCAAGTCGTTCCCCAACCGGGGATTCTGTATCTGGGCAAGCGCGGCGGTTATCTGCGCTACGGTCTGCTGGGTCACGGGGACCTCCTTAATCACACATCAAACGGCGAGCAAGAGAGGAACTTGCTCGGGTGGCTGCGCCGGGTCAACGGGGGCTCAAGGAGGGAAAAGATGGCTAAGAGGGAAGAGAGGGCTAATAAGGGTGAGAGACCGGAAGGATCCTGGAACTTGGGGCAGCAGATACTCCCAGATATGATTCGGGGAGAGTTACAACTTTTCTGATCTCTATTTCCCTCTTTTCCCTCTTAGCCCTCTTTTCCCTCTTTTTCGCCCTGTTAGCCCTTTTTTTCGCCCTCTTAGCCCTGTCCGGTTCCATCCCCATTGGACCCGCCGGCCAGGTAGCTGCGGGCGGCGTCCAGTACCTGGGTCTGCACCTGCGCCAGGGATCCCTCGACCGACAATCCGGCGGCCTTGGTGTGGCCGCCCCCGCCGAACTTGCGGGCGAAGTCGGCCACGTCGACGTCGCCGACCGAACGCAGCGACACCTTGACCCTGCCACGGCTGATTTCCCGGAACATGAGCGCCATGTTGACGCCTTCGATGGAGCGGGGGAACTCCACCACCCCATCGAGATCGTCGGCCGTGAGGCCATGCCGTTTCATCGCTCCGGGTGGTATGGTGATCCAGGCCAGGCCGACGTCGGGCTCCACTACCAGCGTCTGCAACGCTTCGCCGATCAGTCGCGGCCGCCCCTCGGGCACGGAGGCGTAGACTTGGCTGTAGATCTGGTCAGGCTGAAGTCCGCGCTCCAGGAGGTCGGCCCCGATGCGCAACGTGCGCGGATGGGTGTTGCTGAAGCGGAAACCGCCGGTGTCGGTCATGATGGCCACGTAAAGCGCCTGCGCGATGGGCTGGGTGACGTCCCAGCCACAGGCCACGGCGATCTCGAAAACCAGCTCACCGGTGGCGGCGGCTGTGGGATCGAGGTAGCGCGGGCCATCCGGTAGCGACCCCTCGCTCACGTGGTGATCGATGCACGCCACCGGGACACCCCGTTCCTGAACCACTGGCCCCAGGGCTCCGAGCCGACCGATATCGGAAATGTCGAGCACGACGATCACGTCCGCCCGGCGGAGTTCCCGGACAGCGTCGGCGGTCTTGTCGGCGTCGGGGAGGCCGTCGAAAATGAACCGCATGCGCGGGGGCGTCGGCGTCGGATTGGTGACCACCGCGTCGATGCCGCGGGCCCGAAGGAGGTGCAGCAATCCCACTTCACTGCCGAGCCCATCGCCGTCGGGATTGACGTGGGTCGTCAGGCAGACGCGCTGGCCCGCTTGGAAGATCGTGGTCAACTCGTTGGCGGCCGTGCGTTTTGCGTCGGTTAGGGATATGGGCATGAGGGGAATATAGAGGGCTAAGGGGCTAAGAGGCTAAGGGGCTAAGAAACCATGAGACTAATGATGCGGGAGAGTTGCGCCAATCCCTTAGCCTCTTAGCCTCTTAGCCTTCTTCTTAGCCTCTTAGCCTCTTAGCCCTCTTTTCCTATCTGCTATAGTTGGGCGCTTCTCGGGTGATGGTCACGTCGTGCGGGTGTGACTCACGAAGTCCGGCGGGAGAGATCCGGACGAACTCCGTGTTGTTCTGGAGACCCTCGAT
>SMVA01060670.1_pt1 | contig 20579 bp, 14 predicted proteins | sample 2456451 | NCBI WGS metagenome assembly SMVA01 (sample SAMN11095933, study PRJNA526329) | marine sediment metagenome | biome: Marine sediment; feature: Surficial sediment; material: Deep marine sediment; isolation source: Hadal surficial sediment | place: Pacific Ocean | collected 2014-05 | depth... | reverse complement strand
GTCCGGTAGGTAGCCTCGATCACGGCGCCGGAGTCCGCCTGCCACCCGAGCCGCGTCATGAAGCTGTTACCGCCGACGCCGTCGTTCACCACGCGCCAGTCGCCTCCCCAGTGGCCGACGACATTGCCTTCATGGCGCAGGCCGTCGCCATAGATACTATGGACGTACCAGCCATTCTGCCACTCGCTGATCTCCACCGTCAGGTCGAACTTCTCCCACAACGTCGGGAAATACACACCGCCCGACAACGCGGCGTTGCCCAGGTGAAAGTTACTGGACTTCGACGTGTCCTCTCCGGCGTATTCGAAATAGACGCTGAACGGCGTCGCGGCGGGAATGATGAGCCGCGACGTAATCGAGGCTGCCTGATTGCCGAAGTCGGCCGTGGTACCGGTATTGTCTTTCCCGGACGGATCGAAGAACGCGTCCCACAGATCGCCGAATGAATCTGACCGCTCGCCGCCGCCGTACTGCATGAGCCGGTTGAAGCCGATCGACCAACCGGCGACCGGCTGGAACGAGAGGTGCAATCCGGCCAGGCGCGGGTTGCCCGACGTGAACCCGTTTTCGAACGCGATCCGGTCCGACTCGCTCATCTCGGCGATGAAGAATTCGTAGCGCAACCCCCAGCGGGTCAACGGCGTGTAATTGGACAGTGTCACGGACGGCATCGTCTGCATCTGGGTGCTCTGCAGCATCGCGCTATCGGTCATCGGCGACATCCAGTGATCGCGATAGCCGATGTCCAACTGCATATATTCCGTCCCGATGCTGACGACGCTGCCGGTCGGCACGACTTCGTCTTCATAAGCCAGCACCCCGCCGCTGATCAAGACGTAATCGCCTGGTTGCCAATAAGCCATGATCGACGCCTCGAAGCCGCTGTTCACGGGCATGCCGTGACGATTGGGCAGCGCGGTCCGCTCGGTCGAAGTCGCGGCGACGGCGAGGCTGGCATGGCTGATCCCGGCCGTCTGCATATAGCCGCTGAGGTAGCGCCGGACCTGTGCGCATAGCGCCGCGTCCAGTTCGCAGGCCGCGGGCAGGGCGTCGAGCACGGCCGCGGCCGCGATCGGGCGCGTCATGATCGGCTCGTCGGCGAGGATCATGACGCGCTCGACGAGCCGCTCGAATTCCGGCGATTGATTCAACGGCAGATAGGGGCTGGCCCCGCGACCGTGGACCACGCCGCTTGCCAGGACCGAGATGGCGACCGCCGTGAACCGCGAGACCACGTCGCTATCCTTCGTACCGGCCGGTTGTCTGTTGATTGGCGTCGTAGATCATTGTTATACCGTCGTTCGGGCAAATGGCCCCGCGTTAATTCGCGCGGACCCTACAGCACGTGTCCGATCATGGCGAGGCGCGCGCCGCCACGGGCTGGCATCATAAGCTGCTTACCAGCCAGACTGCTAGAATGGCCCGGCGGTATCGAAGGGCCGTTAGCTCAACCAGGTAGAGCAGCAGACTCTTAATCTGTTGGTTATAGGTTCGATTCCTATACGGCCCACCAACTTTGGAATCAGTGGTATGCGAACTCCTTTCGGACTGCCCCCCAGGTTGCTAGGGTACGTATTCCTCATGGCCTCATCCGTGTCCGTTTCCGCCGCGCCTCCACCGACCGAGCAGCAAGCGTTCAGTTATACGCTCCACGGCGAGACGATCGAAGACCCGTATCTCTGGCTCGAAGGCAGCGACGCTCCCGAGATCGACGGCGAGGACGCGGAACTCGATGCGCGGGTCAGCGTTTGGACCGATGCGCAGAACGCCTACACGCGAACGGTGCTCGACGCGCTCGCCGGGCGCGCGGCGCTGGAGGCAGAGCTAACGGAGCTCCTGTCGCTAGAGGCCTACGGAATTCCTCGAGTGGCGGGCGACTGGCTGTTCTATACGCTGCGCCGGGGCGACCAACCCCAGCCCGTGCTGTACGCGGTGCACGCGGACAGCGACGCGCCGAAGGTGCTGTTGGACGTGAACACGCTCGATGCAGCGGGGCTGCTCGCACTGGACTGGTATCGGCCCAGTCCCGATGGGCATTACGTGGCTTTCGGGACTTCTCATGCAGGGGACGAACAGACCACGGCTTTCATCCTGCGGACCGACAGCGGTGAGTGGCTCGAAGACCGGATCAGCGGGCGTGTCGACGCTGTGGACTGGTTGGACGACAACGAGCAGTTCATCGTCCGGCGGCTGTCGGAAGCCGACAACCCCTATTCCGGCCAGATCACGCTGCATCGTCTCGGTCGTGATGCGGGCGAGGACCCCATCCTCTTCGAGCAGTACACCGAAGGGGCGCTCGCAACGACGTGGGGACCGTATCCTATCGTCTCCCCGGACGGCCGTTGGCTCGTGGTGATCTACTTCACCGGTACGGATTCCAACGATGTCTGGTTTTATGACCTGGATCGGTGGCGTCAGACGGGCGAGCTAGTTCGTCGCGACCTGCTGGTCGGCGAAGATGCGCTCACGGTCGGGTTTATCGAGGACGCTACCTTCTACGCGTTGACGACGATGGGAGCCTCCAACAAGCGCGTGCTCGCGTTCGACCTGGCGGGGCCGGAGCCATCTGTCTATCGGGAACTGATCGCTGCTGTCGACGAAGCGGTCATCGACAACATCTCGCCGGCGGCCGGGCGCATCGTCGTGGATTATCTGGCCAGCGCGTACAGCCGCATCCGCGTCTTCGACCGCGACGGCAAGCGGCTCACGGACATCGAGCTGCCCGGTATCGGCAGCGCCGCGATCAATACGCATCCGGATCTCGACACCGCGTGGTTGAGATTCGAGTCCTTCAGTGAGCCCGCGGGGATCTATCGGGTCGATTTGGCCTCAGGATCGACCACGCTGTGGCGGCGTCCCGAACTCCCGGTCGATACCGGTGACCTGACCGTGACGCAGATCTTCTATGCCTCCAAAGACGGTACGCAGATACCGATGTTTCTGGTTCATCGTCGTGACCTCGAACTGGACGGGAATAACCCGACGCTGCTGTATGGCTACGGTGGCTTCGATATCTCGCTGACGCCCAGATTTTCCGCGACCTGGTTGCCCTGGCTCGGCCGTGGCGGCGTGTATGCGGTCGCCAATCTCAGGGGCGGCGGAGAGTTTGGGGCGGATTGGCACCGGGCCGGGATGCTGGCCAACAAACAGAATGTCTTCGACGATTTTTACGCGGCGGCCGAATGGCTGATCGACAGCGACTATACCCGGGTGGAACGACTGGGGATCGCCGGTCGTTCGAATGGCGGGCTGCTCACCGGTGTCGCGATAACGCAGCGTCCCGAGCTCTTCTCCGCCGCGATCGTCGGCGTGCCGTTGTTGGATATGTTGCGCTATCAGAACTTCCTGATGGCACGCTACTGGGTTCCGGAATACGGGACCGCGGAAGATGCTGAGCAGTTCGACTTCATTCGCGCCTATTCTCCTTATCAGAGCATCACCCCCGGTTCGGCCTATCCGGCGACGCTGCTGACGGCAGGAGAAAACGACACGCGCGTACACGCGCTGCATGCGCGCAAGATGGCGGCCGCCCTTCAGGCGGCAACCACCGGCGATCCGGCGGAGGAACCGATCCTGTTGTGGGTCGATCGGTCGGCGGGCCACGGCCAGGGGAAGCCGCTCGCCGCCCGCGTCGCGGAGGCCGCGGATCAAGTGGCGTTCATGGCCTGGCAGCTCGGCCTGGAGCAGCGCTGAGCAGGCGGCGAGTGTGATTGATTCATGTCGACCGAAGCCTCTGGCAACGGCGCTGAGCAAGAGCGATGTGGGTAAGGCGCAGGGAGGCATGAACTATCGCGATCGCCGACAGCGAGCGCCGTGGTCGTGGCTCCGACAGCGGTAGCGCGCGCCGTGGCCGGATATGGGTCCGCTATAATGACGGCCATGAGCGGCCGTGCGCGAAAGTGGCGGAATTGGTAGACGCGCTGGATTTAGGATCCAGTGGGGCAACCCGTGGGAGTTCGAGTCTCCCCTTTCGCACCGCCCGTCTGGATGTCTAGCCAAGCCGGGTCGGGGCCACGTCACTGAGTGGCCTAGGAACCAGGGGAATCTGTGAACGCAGCAACGACAAATGCCTTGGACGTCTCGGTCGAGAGGCCGGGTGGATTGGAGCGCCGCATAACGGTGCGGGTCCCCAGCGCGCAGATAGAGCAGGAAGTCAGGCAGCGGCTGACGCGGGTCGGGCGCACCGCCAAGCTCAAGGGATTTCGGCCCGGAAAGATTCCCGCCGAGATCATCCAGCAGCGCTACGGCGACCAGGTTCGTCAGGAGGTCATCTCGGACGTTATCCGCTCCAGCTATTCGCACGCGCTCGTCCAGGAGAAGTTGCATCCCGCCGGCGGCCCAAACATCGAACCCATGAGCGGAAAGGGGGATGAGCAGTTTACCTTCAGAGCGACTTTCGAGGTCTATCCGGAGATCACCCTGAAGTCGACCGACTCGTTGCGTATCGAGAAACCACGGGTCGAGATCACCGCAGCCGATACCGACGACATGCTCGACAGGCTCAGGCACCAGCGCGCCGAGTGGCGGGCCGTCGAGCGTAAGGCGGAACCGGGTGACCGTGTCATCGTGGACTTCGTCGGGAGGCTCGGTAACGAACCCTTTGAAGGCGGAGAGGGTAAAGAGGTGCCGATCGTCGTCGGCGAAGGCCAGGTCGAGGACGACTTCGATAAAGCGCTACGCGGGGTGGTTGCCAACGAGTCCAAGTCCGCGAAAGTCAAATTCTCGAAAGACTATCCTGTGGAGGCGTTGGCCGGTAAGAAGACCATGTTCGAGATCACGGTTCACCGTGTGGAAGAGAAAGTACTGCCGGATATCGACGAGGAGTTTCTTGAGGCTTTCGGGATCACCGAGGGCGGTGTCGAGGCGCTGCGGGAGCGTCTTCGCGAGAACCTGGAACGCGAACTCGCGGAACGGTTGAGGGCCGAGATCAATCGTCGAGCGCTCGACAGCCTGCTGGCTGCCAATAAGATCGACCTACCTAAGACATTGATAGAAAAGGAAATTTCAGCTCTGCAGGCGGAGGCCATGCGGCAGCTCCACATCGAGGATCCGGAGCAGGCGCCGCCAAGAGAGAAGTTTACAGATCCTGCGCGACGTCGAGTGGCACTGGGGTTGCTGGTACAGGAGCTGATCCGCGTGAACGACATCAAGCTCGATCGCTCACGGTTGGCTCGACGAGTCGAAGAGTTGGTCGCGCAGTTCGAGCAACCCGCAGAAGCTGCGCGGATGTATCGGGGCGATCAAGCGCTGATGGCGCAATTGGAGGCCGGTGTCTTAGAGGAACAAGTGGTGGATTTTCTACTTGAAAACGCTAAGACTACGGAGAAGTCAATCGCCGTCAAAGAGTTCATGGCGTTCTGATATGCCCGGCGATTCACATGGCGACAGACGGTAAAGAAAGGAGAGCGACAGTGAGTGTCACAGGACTGAATTTGGTTCCCATGGTGGTGGAGCAAACGGCTCGAGGCGAGCGAGCCTACGATATTTACTCGAGGCTCCTAAAAGATCGCGTCGTGTTCATCGTCGGCGGTATTGAAGATATGGTCGCGAATCTGATCGTCGCGCAACTGTTGTATCTCGAGTCCGAGAATCCGGATAAGGACGTTCATCTGTACATCAATTCCCCGGGTGGAACCGTCACGGCAGGTTTGGCCATCTACGACACCATGCAGTTCATCCAGCCTGACGTCAGTACGATCTGCGTCGGCCAGGCGGCCAGCATGGGATCCATACTGCTCGCCGGCGGCGCCAAGGGTAAGCGCCATTGTCTGCCGCACTCGAGAATCATGATCCACCAGCCGAGTGGTGGCTTCCAGGGCCAGGCCGCGGATATCGACATCCAGGCCAGAGAAGTACTGCAGCTCAGATCGCGCCTGAACGAGATTCTGGCCAAGCATACCGGGAAGCCCCTGGAGACGATCGAGCGGGACAGCGATCGTGATTACTTCATGGATGGAGAAACCGCGGTCAGCTACGGTCTAATCGATTCGGTGCTCGACAAGCGCGTTAAAGAGCCCGGTAGTAGCTGAAGGTTCAAGGACTTACGATATTTTCCCTGAATTTAGGGCAGGACGTCGGGAACTGGGAAGCGGGCCTTGGCATAGCCCTGAGACTAATGCTATAAGGCTGAACGTACTCTTTTCTCCGAGGGCGAAGGACGCGATATGAGCGAGGATTCCCGCGGCAAATCGGACGACGGCAAGCTGCTGTACTGTTCGTTCTGTGGCAAGAGTCAGCACGAGGTCCGTAAGCTGATCGCGGGGCCGTCCGTATTCGTTTGTGACGAATGCGTCGAACTCTGTAACGACATTATTCGCGAGGAGCTGGACGAACGCGCCGAGCACGGTGGCGACAAACTGCCAAAACCCCACGAGGTCAAAGCGGTTCTCGACGAGTACGTCATCGGTCAGGAGATCGCCAAGAAAGTCCTCGCGGTCGCCGTCTACAACCACTATAAGCGGTTGGAGACGCGCATGGGGGAGCGCGGTAAGGACGACATTGAGCTCGCCAAGAGCAATATCCTGCTCATCGGGCCGACCGGCTGCGGCAAGACCCTGCTGGCGGAGACCCTTGCACGGCTCTTGAATGTGCCCTTTACGATCGCCGATGCGACGACGCTGACCGAAGCCGGCTATGTCGGCGAAGACGTCGAGAACATCATCCAGAAGCTTCTGCAGAAGTGTGACTACGATGTGGAAAAGGCGCAGACGGGCATTGTCTATATCGATGAGATCGATAAGATTTCCCGCAAGTCCGATAATCCCTCAATCACCCGGGACGTATCCGGCGAGGGAGTGCAGCAGGCCCTGCTGAAGCTCATCGAAGGGACGATCGCGTCCGTGCCGCCTCAGGGTGGGCGTAAGCATCCGCAGCAGGAGTTCCTGCAGGTCGATACGTCCAATATCTTATTTATCTGCGGTGGCGCGTTCTCGGGCCTGGATAAGATCATCCTCAACCGTTCTTCCCGGAGCGGCATCGGTTTTGTTGCCGATGTGAAGAGTAAGGACAACGCCGATCACCTGGGTGAGCTGCTCAAGGAAGTAGAGCCCGAAGATCTGATCAAGTACGGCCTGATTCCCGAGTTCGTTGGTCGCTTGCCGGTCGTGGCCACACTCGAGGAGCTTGACGAAGAAGCGCTCATGGAGATTCTCGTCGAGCCCAAGAATGCGCTGACCAAGCAGTATCAGAAGCTCTTCGAGATGGAGGGAGTGGAACTCGAACTGCGTGACGATGCACTGCGCGCCGTCGCCAGCCGCGCCATGGCGCGCAAGACCGGGGCCCGTGGCTTACGGACCATCCTCGAGAACGTGCTGCTCGATACGATGTACGACCTGCCGTCCATGACGAATGTCACTAAGGTGGTTGTGGACGAGACCGTGGTGACGGGTGAGGCTGAACCTTACGTGATCTATGAGAGTGAGGAGCCGGCGGCTGTGGGAGATGAGCGCCGCTGAGTAACTCGTTGGGAGGGCACTCCGGCGCTTGAGATTCGGCGTCGGTGCCCCCACTAAGGCGTTTGGCTCGTCAAGAGCGAGCCGTTGGTAAAGGAGTTTACCGAAGCGTGGACACAGACAATCCCGAACCGGAAGGTCGTAAACGACTGCCCATACTGCCCCTGCGCGATGTCGTGGTTTACCCGCACATGGTGATTCCGCTCTTCGTTGGGCGGGAAAAATCGGTTGTGGCCTTGGATCAGGCGATGTCGGCGGACAAGGAGATCTGCCTCGTCGCCCAGACCAGAGCCGATGTGGACGAGCCCGGGGAAGACGATGTCTACCAGATTGGCACGATTGCGACCATCCTGCAGTTACTGAAGCTTCCTGACGGTACCGTGAAGGTCTTGGTCGAGGGCAGCCGGCGCGTGCGTATCCGGAAGCTGGAGATCGGCACGTGCTTCTCGGCCGAGATCGAGGAGCTTCCCGAGGCGGAGGTCGACCCACTTTCCAAGGACGAGAACTACGACGAGCGCGAGATGGAGGTACTCACGCGGTCCGTCGTGGCCCAATTCGAACAATACGTCAAGCTGAATAAGAAGATTCCGCCCGAAATCCTGACTTCGCTCGCCGGCATCGATCAACCGGGACGGCTGGCGGATACCGTCGCCGCCCATATGTCGCTGAAGCTCTCGGACAAGCAGAAAGTCCTGGAGATCGACAGCGTCCAGGCACGCCTGGAGCACGTTCTCGGCCTGATCGACGGCGAGATCGACGCGCTTCGTATCGAGAAGAGAATCCGTGGCCGCGTCAAGCAGCAGATGGAGAAGAGTCAGCATGAGTACTATCTGAATGAGCAGATGAAGGCCATTCAGAACGAGTTGGGTGATCTGGAGAGCGCGCCCAACGAGCTTGCCGAACTGGAGCAGAAGATCAAGACGGTCGGCATGACCAAAGAAGGCAAAGAGAAGGCGACTTCGGAGCTTGGCAAGCTGAAACTCATGTCGCCGATGTCAGCCGAAGCGACCGTCGTGCGCAACTACGTTGATTGGCTCGTCAAGGTACCGTGGAAGAAACGCACCAAGGTCTTGCGGAATCTGGAAGAAGCCGAGCTAATTCTCGAGGAAGATCACTACGGGATGGAGAAAATCAAAGAACGCATCCTGGAGTATCTGGCCGTGCAACAACGTGTCAAGAAACTCAAAGGACCGATAATCTGCCTCGTGGGTGCGCCCGGTGTGGGTAAGACATCGCTCGGGCAGAGCATCGCACGCGCGACGAATCGTAAGTTCATACGCATGTCGCTGGGCGGAGTCCGGGATGAGGCCGAGATCCGCGGCCATCGGCGCACGTATATCGGCTCCATGCCGGGTAAGATCATCCAGAATATGAGCAAGGTTAAAGTGCGTAACCCTCTGTTTCTCCTGGATGAAGTAGACAAGATGTCGATGGATTTCAGAGGAGATCCGTCGTCCGCCCTGTTGGAGGTTCTCGATCCCGAGCAGAACTCGACGTTCAACGACCACTATCTAGAGGTGGATTTCGATCTCTCGGAAGTCATGTTCGTTTGCACGGCGAATAGCTTGAATATTCCACCGCCGTTACTGGACCGAATGGAGGTCATTCGCCTGCCGGGTTATACCGAGGACGAAAAGCTGCATATCGCCAAGGGATACCTGATGCCGAAGCAGACGACGCAGAATGGTATCGAGAAGAATGAGCTCCGGATCTCCGACTCGGCCATTATGGATACGATCCGCTATTACACGCGTGAGGCTGGCGTCAGAAACCTCGAGCGCGAAATCGCCAGCATCTGTCGCAAGGTCGTCAAGAAGCTGCTGCTGAGGCCCCGCAAGAGCACCGTGCGGGTGACCCATCGTAACCTCCACAAGTTTCTCGGCGTCCAGCGCTTCCGCTATGGCCGCGTCGAGGAGAACGATCAGATCGGTCAGGTCACCGGTCTCGCCTGGACCGAGGTGGGTGGAGAGTTGCTCACGATCGAGGGCGCGGTTGTTCCCGGTAAAGGGAAGTTAATCCACACCGGACAGTTGGGTGATGTGATGAAGGAGTCCATTCAAGCTGCGATGACGGTCGTACGTAGTCGAGCTGCCATGCTGGGAATCGACGAAGACTTCCATCAAAACTCGGATGTGCATATCCACGTCCCGGAGGGCGCAACGCCGAAAGATGGGCCCTCGGCCGGTATCGGAATGTGCGCAGCCTTGGTCTCAGCGCTGACCAAGATCCCCGTGCGAGCGAATGTCGCGATGACCGGGGAGATCACGTTGCGGGGTGAGGTGTTGCCGATCGGCGGGCTGAAGGAGAAGTTGCTGGCGGCCCACAGGGGAGGCATCGAGACCGTACTGATTCCGGCCGACAACGAAAAGGATTTGGCGGAAATTCCGAAGAACATCAAGGACAAGTTGAAGATTCTTCCAGTTAAATGGATTGATGAAGTCTTGGCGTTGTCGCTACGACACATGCCTGAACCGAAGAGCGATGATGCGTCCGAGAGCGAAGGGCGGGACGCTAAATCGAAGGCCGCCGACAAAAGTAAGACCGTGCTGCCGCACTAGCGCTGAAACTCTTATTTGACATTGGAAAATACGCCTTGGTATAAGGTCCGTAGTCTGGCGGTTCCGTAGCGCTCGCACGAGGGAGGCCATGCGGGCTCGATCGACTGCTAGACAGGTCTTATATGGGTAGGCGTCCGTGTGCGTCTGGGATAAATCATTTAATTCACAGAAGGAATCGGAATGAACAAAGCGGAACTCGTCGATTCAGTAGCAGGTGCAGCTAATCTTTCCAAAGCCGATGCAGGTCGCGCGGTCGATGCCGTGCTGGACAGCATCACTACCTCGCTGGGAAACGGGCAGCAAGTCGCGCTTGTTGGCTTCGGGACGTTCAGCGTTAAACATCGAAAGGCGCGAGCAGGACGCAACCCGAGAACGGGTGAGACGATTCAGATAAAAGCGAGTAATGTGCCTGGGTTCAAGGCTGGTAAGGCTTTAAAGGAAGCCGTAAACTAACCGGTTCTGTCCCAGGGGGTGCTTAGCTCAGCTGGGAGAGCGTCGCCCTTACAAGGCGAAGGTCGGGGGTTCGATCCCCTCAGCACCCACCAAGCAAGATAGCCGGAGTGGTAGTTCAGCTGGTTAGAATACCGGCCTGTCACGCCGGGGGTCGCGGGTTCGAGTCCCGTCCACTCCGCCAGATAGACGGGACGGATTTATTTTCTCGCGAAGATAGATCTGTCCCTTTTTCTTGGGCAGTCATATGCGGTTGTTGAAGTCAGAGCATCATGCTACAAGCGATCAGTGACGGAATCGGGCGATGGGTCGCCGGCGGTATTATGGGTCTAATCGCCGTCGCTTTTATATTTTGGGGGGTCGATTTCACGCTATCCGGCACGACGTTCGCGGCGAAAGTGAACGGCAACGAGATACCGCTCCTCGAATTCGAGCGCGACCTGCAGAATCAGCAGGCGCAATATCAGGCACTGTATCGACTCGAAATTACCGACGACCTGCAGCGTGAGCTGAGACGGGCGGTCTTGGAGCGGCTGATTCGCAGCGAGGCGCTGCTGCAGCAGGTGGAGTCGGCCGGCTACCGCGTGTCTGATGAACGTCTGACGGCGGCGATTCGTACGCGGTCGGAGTTTCAAGTCGGTGGAGAGTTTTCGTTAGACGTCTACCGGGCATCGTTGCTGAACCTCGGTCTCACACCTGCCGGATTCGAAGTACAGCAGCGCGCACAGCTCTCGCTTCTCGAACTGCAAGCCGGGATCATGAACTCGGGTTTCTATACGGCCGAGGAATATCGCCGCTACGTCGAGCTGTACAACCAGCGCCGGGAGATCGCATACGCGCTGTTTGCAGTCGACGATTTCCTGGACCAGGCGAGCGTTGACGAAGCGACGATCCTGGCACATTACGAAGCGAATAAGGCCGCGTACTACAGCGAAGAAAGCGTGGACCTCGAGTACATCGAAATTCAGGGCGCCGAGCTCGCCGCCGACGTGGTGGTGACCGAGGAGGAGCTCGAAACGTACTACGAGGACGAGAAGTATCTGTACGAGACGGAGGAGGAACGCCACGCAAGACATATCTTGATCGGGCTGGATACCGAGGACGCCGAAGCGATTGCCTCGGCCGTTCTAACTCGACTGGACGAGGGCGAGGATTTCGAGGCGTTGGTGGCCGAGTTTTCCGAAGATGCCGGGACGAGTGGCCAGGGTGGTGATCTCGGCTGGGTCAGCAGAGGACTGTTGGTCGGGCCTTTCGAGGACACGTTGTTCTCGATGACCGTCGGCGCCGTCGAAGGGCCGATCGAGACCGGTTTCGGCTACCACATCATTCGCCTGGACGAGATCAGACCCGGGGAGATCAGGACCTTCGAGTCGGTCCGAGACGAACTCGCGGGGAACTTCCAAGTTCGTCGCGCCGAACAACTCTTCTACGATCAAGCAAGCGAGTTAGCCGATCGCGTATTCGATGCGTTCGACGAACTCGCCACGGTAGCAACGCAGATGGATCTTCCTCTGCGGACTTTTCCCGGTTTCACTCACAATGGCACCACGAGCCCGTTCCCGGTCAGTGCGCCGGTCGTCCAGGCCGCGTTCAGCCCCGAGGTCCTCGGGCAGCGAGAGAACAGCGGGCCGATCGAACTCGCGGACGATCATGTCGTGGTCTTGCGCGTCAGCGCCCATCATCCGCCGGCGGAGCAGCCACTGGAGATCGTCCGGGAGGAGGTCGAGCAGGAACTGCTCCGTGCCGCGGCGCAGCGGCTTGCTGAGGCGGCTTCAACCGAGTTTTTAGCGGAACTCGGCCAGGCGGAAGATATCGAGGCCGTGGCGCAAGAGCTCGGCGGCGCCTGGACCGCGGTCGCCTGGGTCGAGCGCACCGATGGGCAAGTCCCGACGGACGTACTCGCTACCGCGTTTCGTTTAGGCAAGCCTCAAGCCGGCGCTGAGATCAGGGAATTAGTGTCTGTCGCAAGCGGCGATTATGCGGTGTTGGTGTTGTCCGCGGTCGAGGCAGGTCAGATCGACTCGATCCCCCGGGCGGAACAGGCTCGCAACAGCGCTCAACTGGCCGAGCAGGCGAGTATGTCCGAACTCACGGGATACGCGGCCGAGGTTCGCAACGAAGCCACGATCATCATCCCGGACATCGTCCTGAACCCAACCTTCTGAGAGCCAAGCTCCGCGGCCACGACGGGCGAACGGGGGGAGCGCGTCAGTCGAACTGCATGCCGACGATGTTGTAGCCGGCATCGACGTACAGCACGTGACCGGTGATGCCGGCGGCGAGATCGGAACACAAGAACGCCGCCGAGTTGCCGACGTCATCGATCGTCACATTGCGTTTGAGTGGTGCAGTCTCCGCGGCCGCCGTGAGCATCTGCCGCATGCCTTTGATCCCCGCCGAGGCGAGTGTCTTGATCGGGCCGGCCGAGATCGCGTTGACCCGGATACCCTCGGGACCGAGATCGTACGCCAGGAAGCGCGTGTTGGCCTCCAAGCTCGCCTTCGCCAGCCCCATCACGTTATAGCTTGGCAGCGCTCTGACCGCGCCGAGATAACTCATCGTCAGTAACGCGGCTTGGCGGCCCGCCATCGCCGGCCGAGCCGCCCGGGCCAGGGCGGCGAAGCTATAGCTTGAGATGTCGTGGGCGATGCGAAAACCTTCGCGGTCGATCACATCGATATAGCGTCCGTTGAGTTGGTCGGCCGGCGCGTAGGCGATGGAGTGAACCAGGATGTCGAAGCCGTCCCAGTGAGCCGCCAGCCCAGCGAAAAACGCTTCGATCTGGCTGTCTTCGGCGACGTCGAGGGGTAGCGTGATCTCGCTCCCGAGCTCGGCGGCCATCTTCTCCACCCGTCCCTGGAGTTTCTCGCCCTGGTAGTTGAACGCGAGATCGGCGCCCTGGGCTTTGAGTGCCCGGGCGATGCCCCAGGCGATGGAGCGAGTGCTCGCCAGTCCCACGACGACGGCTCGTTTGCCGGTAAGAAATCCCATCTAGTTCCTCCTGGTGGAAGTTGCGGGGTAGCCAGCAGGGTTTTTCAAAGTCTGCTAAGTGCTTTGTTCGGTGACGTCGACATACAGCAGCAGCCGTTGCCCCGGCTGAAGGTATTTATCCGCTGAGATCTGGTTCCACTGCAGCAGCTCCGTGACGCTGACATGGAAACGCGTGGAGATTAGCGCCAGCGAATCGCCTTGGCGGACGATGTACGTGACGCGCCTGATGCGAGCGTTGCTCGCCGGCAGCGCACTCCCCTGGTCGCTCCAGATGACCAGCTGCTTACCCGTGCTCAAGATATCCCCCGGCGCCATGGCGTTCCAGCCGGCCAGCTCCCTGACGCCGACACCATAGCTTGCCGCGATCAGCCACAGAGACTCCCCCGGCCGTACCGCGTGAGTCTGACGCTGCCCGCCGCGCGTCTGGTTCTGCTGGCGTTCGAGTCGCGCGTCCACGCTGTGCGTGTACGCGCTACGGTCGGTCACGGCATGTGGAATCATGATCTGCTGGCCGATCAGGATGAGTTGGCTCCTGAGGCCGTTCACGTCCTGGAGGACCGGCGTCGTGGTCTGATAGCGCTGTGCCAGTTGGCCGAGCGTCTCCCCGGCTTGCACCTCATGCCGGGACCACTTGACCCGTTCTCGGTCGCCGAGCGCCGACAGCGCCTCGGTGAGTTGTGCCGCGCGATCGACCGGCACGAGTAATCGATGCGGGCCTTCGGGATCCGTCGCCCAGCGATTGACGCCTGGATTGAGTTCGTACAGTTGCGCCGTTGTGATGCCGGCAAGCTCGGCGGCCAAGGTCATGTCGATCTGGCCGTTCGTCGCGACGACATCGAAATGGGGCTCGTTCGGCAGGTTCGGTAAGGTCACGGCGAAGGCGGCAGGGTCCGCCACCAGCGTCCGGATGGCGAGTAGCCGCGGCACGTAAGATCGAGTCTCGACCGGCAGATACGGGCTGATATGCCAGAAGTCGATCGGCTCGCCGGCGGCCTTCGCGCGCGCGATCGCGCGCGCCACATTGCCTTCGCCGGAATTGTACCCCGCGACCGCCAATAGCCAGTCCTGGTCGAACAGGCCATGGAGATGCTCCAGGTAGTCCAGCGCACCACGGGTCGACTCGACCACGTCGCGGCGGGCGTCATACCACCAGTTCTGTCTCAGTCCCAGCCCGGTGCCGGTGCCGGGAATAATCTGCCATAAGCCGGCCGCTCGGCCATGAGAGTACGCGAACGGGTCGAACGCGCTCTCGACGACCGGCAGCAGCGCGAGATCCACGGGCATTCCCCGCCGCTCCAGCTCGTTGACGATGTAGTAGAGGTAGGGGTCCGCCCGAGTGAAGACCCGCTCGAGGTAAGCCGGATGTGTGCGGTACCAGTCGAGTTCCAGTAGGACCGCGGGCTCCTCGACAAACCGAAGCGAGAGCGCCGAACGCAGCTGCACCAATAGATCGTCGCTGACGCTCTCGCGTACGGTCTTGCCGTCTAGTTTCGCCTCGACCTGGGCACTATGGGTACCCGGCGGGCGCGGTGCCTTGGTCTTCGCCGCCGGGGCCGGCGTAAGGCCGGCTGACGCCGGGGTGATCTCCGGCTCCGGCAGTGTCGCGACGAACAGCTGGCAGCCGGCGAGGCTCGACACGACGGCAATGGCCGGCAGCCATGCCGCTCGTCGGACGCGTTCGGCGACCGCCTGGTGCAATCTGCGGGCCTGCATGCCCGGTATGCTACCGATCGCCGTCGCCGGTGCAAGCCCGCCGGGGTCGTCATCCCGCGAGCGGTGCTTACGCCGCCGGCTACGGCCGCGATTGACTCGACGCGGGCCCTGTCCCAAAGTTACCCTCGTGGCGAGTCGGACAGGAACACGAACGGGCTGGCTGGCGACGCCGTTGGGGCGGCGTTGTCTCGCGGCCGAACAGCGTCTCGTACGACGAACGCTGGCACGGATGTTCGGCGAGCAGTGTCTGCAGATCGGTGTCTGGGGTAGCGCCGAGTCCTTCCTCCCCTACGCCCGGACGCAACGTACCGCGCTACTGGACTGGCGCGCCGGGCTTGGCGCCGACCTGCGGTGTCATACCGACCGCCTGGCCGTCGCCGCCGATTCGATCGATGTCGTGCTGCTGCCGCACACACTGGAGCTGATCCCGTCTCCGCACGCGTTGCTGCGCGAGGTGGACCGTGTTCTGCGCGCCGACGGTCATCTGGTCGTCTTGAGTTTCAGACCGGCCGGTCCGTGGGGCCTCCGTCATCTGCTGTCTCGGCGTGGTTACCCGCCCGGCCACCAGCGCCTGATCCGCGAGGGCCGTCTTCGGGACTGGCTGGAGCTTCTGAGCTTCGATGTCGGGACGCGTGTGCGCTACTGTCACACGCTGCCCTTCGAGCAGATCAGACGGTTCAGCGGGAAGTTGCCGAAGGAGAGTTGGGCGAGCCGCTGGTTACCCGGGCTCGGTGGTGCTTACCTGTTGAGCGCCCAGAAGCGCGTCTATCCGTTGACGCCGATCCGGCGACCGTGGAGTCGCCGCCGCCTGAAGGTCGTCGGCGGGCTCGTCGGGCCGACGACGCGCACGTCCGAACGTCGTCAGTCGCCATGAAGCCCGTCGAGGTATTTACCGACGGCGCTTGCCGCGGCAACCCCGGCCCAGGCGGTTGGGGTGCGGTTCTGCGTCACCAGAAGCGGGAGAAGGAACTCTACGGCGGAGAGCGCGCGACCACCAACAACCGGATGGAGCTCACGGCCGCGATCCGGGCGCTGGAAGCGCTCACCGAACGTTGCCGGGTAGAGATCACGACCGACTCGGTCTATGTCAAGGACGGGATCACCAAATGGCTGGACGGCTGGCGTGCCCGCGGCTGGCGGACGGCCAAAAACAAACCGGTGAAGAACCAGGATCTGTGGCTGCGGCTCGCCGAGCTCGTCGAAGGGCACGACGTGCACTGGCACTGGGTCAAAGGGCACGCGGGCCATCCCGAGAACGAGCGCGCCGACGCCCTGGCGAACCGAGGCTTGGACGGGCTGGCGAAGTAAGTCGCGGCCAGGCAGCGCTATACTAAAACTCGCGCACGGAGTTTCGAGGCGGTTCGATGCGACAAGTGGTTCTGGACACCGAGACGACCGGGCTTGAGCCCGAGGCAGGGCATCGCATCATCGAGATCGGCTGTGTCGAGCTCGTCAATCGCCGCGTCACTCAGAACTCCTTCCACCGCTATATCAATCCGCAGCGCGCCATCGACGAGGCGGCGCGGGAGGTCCACGGCATCACCGACGAGTTTCTCGTCTCGAAACCGCTTTTCGTGGAGATCGCGGATGAATTTCTCGAGTTCGTCGACGGTGCGCAGCTCGTCATTCACAACGCCGACTTCGACGTCTCGTTCATCAATCACGAGTTCGCGCGGTCGGACGACCTGCCGGCCGACCTTCGTGAACGCTGCGAGATACTCGACACGCTTGCGCTAGCGAGGCGACAGCATCCCGGTCAGCGCAACAACCTGAACGCGCTCGCCAAACGCTACCATGTGGATATTTCCAAGCGTGAGCTGCATGGCGCGTTATTGGACGCGCAGATCCTCGCCGACGTTTACCTGGCCATGACGGGCGGCCAGGCCAGCCTCTCGCTGGACGGTCAGGCCGAGGAGACGGCGAGCGCCGAGCTCGTCGTCGAGCGGATTCAGCGTGAGGGACTGGATCTCGCGGTGCCGCCTGCGTCAGTGGCGGCGGAGGAAGCGCACCGCGTCGTCCTGGACCATATTCAAGCGCAGACCGGCGCCCCGGCGGTCTGGGATTCCCTGGACAACCCGCCGCGCTCGCCGAAAAGTTAGCCCCCAACTTGCACCAGGCGGGCCGAGTTTCTTTGCAGATAATGAGCGGAGCGAATAAGATTTCCGCTCTCTCAGCGGGCCTCTGTGGGCGCTGATCGCTACTACGAAGAGGAACGCGCGAGATGGAATCCCTGGAATTCAATACGGCGATGCTGGTTTCCGGCATCATCCTCGCGGTCACGTTCATCGGGATTTTCACCGAGACGCTGCACGGCATGGAGCGGTCGAAGTTCGCCGCCGCGGGCGCCGCAACGATGATCATTTGCGGGCAGATCTTTGGCTTCTACTCGCCCGAAGCCGCGCTCGAGTCGGTTGACTGGAACGTGATCTTCCTGCTCGCCTGCATGATGACGATCGTGTCGATCATGATCCCCACCGGCGGCTTCCAGGCCATGGCTTACAAGATCGCCGCGTTCAGCAAGGGCCAGAATTTTCTCCTGCTGGTGCTGCTGGGTACGGCCGTCACGGTGTTGTCGCTATTGCTCGATAACGTGACGACGGTCGTGATCTTCGGGCCGCTGATCATCCTCATCGCGAGGGCGCAGAAGCTCTCGCCGATCCCCTACCTGCTGGCGGCGGCGCTGCTGTCCGACACGGGCGGCATCGCGACGCTGGTCGGCGATCCGCCGAATATCATGATCGGCTCGGCCGCGAATATTGGTTTCAATACGTTCGTTCTGACGATGGGGCCGATCGTGCTGGTCACCTGGATCGTGGTAATCGTCATGCTGAAGTTCCTGTTTCGAAAAGAGCTCGCGATCACGCCGGCGGATATCGATCAGGAGATCCCTAAAATCGAGAATCAGAAAGTATGGCGCGCGTCGTTGATCATTCTCGGTCTGATGGTGATTTTGTTCATGCTGCACCGCGCCCTGCACTGGGACCCCTGGTTCGTGGCCCTGCTGGGCATGACCGCGCTGATCTTCGTCTCCCGAGGCGTGATCATGGACCGGGCCATGGAGCATGTGGAGATCACGCTGCTGATCTTCTTCTTAGGGTTATTCATGGTCATCGGCGGCGTGGAGGGAAGCCAGTTCCTCGAATTCCTCGGTCAGTTCATTACCCCGTTCGTGCAACGCGACCTGCTCACGGCCACACTGGTATTGCTGTGGATCGCGGCGTTTCTCTCGGCCATGATCGACAACATCCCGTTCACGGCGGCGATGATCCCGATCATCCTGGGGCTGGAAGCGCAGGGTATCAATGTCGCGCCGCTGTGGTGGGGCCTGGCCATGGGCGTTGGCCTCGGCGGCAACGGCACGCATATCGGCTCCACGGCCAACGTCTTTATCGTGACGATCTCCGAACGACTCGCCCGCCAGGAGAACGATCCGAGTCTGCGGATCACGCCGTATCTATGGTTCCGGAAGGGCACGCCGGTCATGCTCGGGACGCTGGTCGTCGCGACGATCATCTTCGCGACATTCTTCGACTACTTCGCCAGGCCGATCAATTAGAGAGAGACGCCGTGTATGACATGAGGCCCGTCCTGGGTAGGGATAAAGTCGACGGCCGGCCGTGAAGATCCTGGTTACCGGCGCTGCGGGCTTTATCGGTTTTCATACCGCTAAAGCTCTACTGGACCGCGGTGACGCAGTCGTCTGCCTCGATAATCTCAACGAGTACTACGACGTCACGCTCAAACACGCGCGGCTGGATATTCTGAAACAACGGCCGCAGTTCGAGTTTGTGCAGCTCGACCTCGCGGATCGCGATGCGATGGCGGACCTGTTCGCCGCCCAGAAGTTCGAACGCGTGGTTCATCTCGGCGCCCAGGCCGGGGTCCGCTACAGCATCGAGAACCCGTTCGCCTACATCGACAGCAATGTGCTGGGGACGATGACGGTGCTGGAAGGCTGCCGGCATCATCAGGTGGAGCATCTCGTCTACGCCTCGACGAGTTCGGTCTACGGGGCCAATACGAAGATGCCGTTCTCGGTGCATCAGAACGTGGACCACCCGCTGTCGCTCTACGCCGCCACCAAGAAATCCACCGAGCTGATGGCCCACGCCTATGCGAGCCTGTATCAGTTACCGGTCACGGGACTACGCTTCTTTACCGTCTACGGACCGTTCGGGCGACCGGACATGGCGTTGTTCCTGTTCACGAAGAACATCCTGGATGGCAAGCCCATCGATGTCTTCAACTATGGCAACCACCGCCGAGACTTCACGTACGTCGATGACATCGTCGAAGGCATCATCGGAGCGCTGGATCATGTCGCGCAGCCGAATACCGATTGGAGCGGCGACGCGCCGGATCCGGCCACGAGCCAGGCGCCTTATCGGCTCTACAATATCGGCAACCAGCAGCCGGTGGACTTGATGCACTATATCGAGGTCCTCGAGGACTGCCTGGGCCGCAAGGCCGAGAAGAATCTGCTGCCGATGCAACCCGGCGACGTCCCGGATACCTGGGCGGACGTCGAGGATCTGGCGACCGACGTCGGTTACCGGCCGGCGACCGTCGTCGAAGAAGGCGTCAAGCGCTTCGTGGCATGGTATGTCGATTACTACCAGATCACCCTGTAGGAGCGCCGAGTCGGCGCGTGTGGGCGTGGCGGCCTCGTCGCGACTGATTCCGGTCACTGTTCGATCCTGTGGTCAACGATGATGTCTGACGACACCTACGGCCCGCTCACGCCGGCCTGGCAGGCGCTGGAGCACCACGCGGCCGAGCTTCAGGGCGAAAGCATCGGCGCCCTGTTCGAGGCCGATCCTGATCGCCCCCAGGGCTTCGCGCTGGAGGCCGAAAGCCTCTATCTCGACTTCAGCCGCCAACGCCTGGACGCCCACGGGCGCACGCTGCTGCTGCAGCTGGCGGAGCAGGTCCAAGTTCAGGCGTGGATCGAGCGCATGTTCGCGGGCGAGCACATCAACCACACGGAGGATCGCCCGGCGCTCCACGTCGCCCTGCGCCGACCCGCGGACCTGCCGCTGCTGGTGGCCGGCGAGGACGTGATGCCTCAGGTAGAGGCCGAGCGCGCCAAGATGAGGCGATTAGCCGAGGCGCTTCATGCGGGTGAGCTCAGAGGCTATACGGATCGCCCGATGACCGACATCGTCAACATCGGCATCGGCGGTTCCGATCTCGGGCTCGTCATGGCCGTCGAGGCGCTGGCCGAATACCGTATGCCGGGCATCGGCGTGCACTTCATCTCGAATATCGACGGCGTTCAGCTGACGCAGGTGCTGGCGCGAGTCGACCCGGCAACGACGCTCTTCGTGATCTGCTCGAAAAGCTTCAGAACGCTCGAGACGCTGACGAACGCACAAGCGGTCCGGGAGTGGCTGCTCAACCACGGCGGCGAGGCAGC
>SMVA01469516.1_pt1 | contig 20593 bp, 17 predicted proteins | sample 2456451 | NCBI WGS metagenome assembly SMVA01 (sample SAMN11095933, study PRJNA526329) | marine sediment metagenome | biome: Marine sediment; feature: Surficial sediment; material: Deep marine sediment; isolation source: Hadal surficial sediment | place: Pacific Ocean | collected 2014-05 | depth... | reverse complement strand
TGTCGAGTACGCGAAATTCCTGCGCCAATCGTTACCAGAGTCGTTGTATGACGCCGCGCATTCCTCTGAACTCGCCTACCTGCTCACGATAGCGCTGGTACTCGACCGCAGCGGGAAGCATGTCGAACGCCAGTTGTCACTTGCGCAGGAACAACTTGGTGCGCAAAGAGCGCAACTAATTCGTCGCTACTATAACGAATTGGCAAAGGCGGGAGCCGAGTATCGATTGCCATTACTCGAAATCGCGTTTCCAGCCTTGAAGCTGCGGCCGCCGCAAGAGCTGGCATATGTGATCTCAATGATAGGCCGAATGATCGAGATCGATGATGAGGTCGATCTATATGAATATTGCTTCTACCGAATCTTGACCAGCTCCCTCGAACAGGCTACTGATCCATCGGGCCGTCGCGGCGTACGCCATCCTCGACGTCGTGATCTGCGGGCCGCGACAATTAACCTGCTGCGCATCATTGCCAACTATGGCCATGAGTCGGACGCTGATCGGGAAGCATCTTTCCAATGCGGTCTGGCGACGCTTGGGCCCTGGGCGCAGCAGCAAGACTATGCCCACGAGCGCAAGACTACGGCCGCCGTTCTTGACCATAGTCTCGACGTCCTGCTGGGCCTCAATAGCAATGGCAAGGAGTCCCTGTTCCGCGCCATCAGTACCACCGCAGCCTTTGATGGCAAGCTCGACCTCGCAGAGGCGGAATTGCTACGCGCCATCTGTGCAACGCTCAACTACCCGTTACCGCCCATATTGATGCACAGAGTAACAAGCTGATACACAGGGATACGCGTGTGGCGTATCATGGAGTTCCCGGGCAACCCTCAACTCCAACGGTACGCAACAATGACCAGCAGACCATTTCTCGCAACCATGACCATGCTTGCCATGGTATTCGCCGCAACTGCGGAAGGCGCGACACGCGAGGAACAGCGTGTTGGCGACGCCGCAGACGTTCTCAATCAGTTGTTGAGAATCCCCGAGAAGTCCATTCCACCGAGTTTGCTGTCCCGAGCATATGCGGTGGCTGTAATTCCAAATGTCGTAAAGGCGGCTTTTGGTATTGGAGCACGTCGCGGCAAGGGCATAATCGTGGTACGACAAGACGACGACTCGTGGAGCAACCCGGCGTTCATTACTCTGACCGGCGGCAGCATTGGCTGGCAGATCGGTGCACAGTCCACCGATGTGATTCTTGTTTTCAAGACGCGTAAAGGCGTCGCTGGCATTGAGAATGGCAAGCTAACACTTGGCGCAGATGCGTCTGTTGCTGCAGGACCTGTAGGGCGGCACACGGCAATCGCGACTGATCTTGGATTCCAGGCCGAGGTCTATTCCTACTCACGTAGCCGAGGGCTGTTCATAGGAATCGCGTTGGAGGGGGCCGGCATCACAATGGACCGCAAGTCGAATGTTGCCTTTTACAATTCCACAACCATGACACCCGAACGCATATTCGTCAGCTCGCCCAACATCGCGCCCGACATTGCCAACACGTTCGTGCAGATTCTGACGGCGCAGACCAGTCGACTGCCCAAGCAACCCGGCATGCGCACGGCAGCGAACCAACCCGCGGCGGGAAACGATCCATCTGACGTGCGAACCTTTGGGCTACCCGAACCGGGAGAATCCGTGAATTAGAAAATCGGTTTTTGCCCCGACTACTGAGCTTCAGGAAATAGCCAACATTGACTGATCTGATCGCAAGAATTCAGCAGCTCGCGGAGTTTATTGGACCGAATACTTACCTGCAGGCCGTGATCATCGCAGCCTCCTTTATTCTCGCTGGTAAAATCGCTGACTGGACTATTTCCGGAATTATCGGCCGTATCGCCCGTAAATCAGCCAACGAATACGACGATCGAATCGTCGCACTGCTTCATCGGCCAATATTTTTGTCGTTTGTAGTGCTCGGCCTGGCATTGGCGACAATCCACATTGACTTGCCTGCCGCACCCGAATTTATAACGCTTGGCGTCCTCAAGACGATAATAATTTTCGTCTGGCACAGCACATTGAGCAATGTGGTGAACGTGCTCGCCAGGGTCATCTCGAGGTCCAGAGACAGAAAAATCGTGCAGACCGGCATGCTGTCACTGTTACACAACGTGATGAAAATCATCCTCGTCGCACTGACCAGCTACTTCCTGTTTCTTGCCTGGGATATCGATGTCACAGCCTGGCTGGCGTCAGCGGGTATTGTTGGTCTTGCCTTGAGCTTTGCAGCGAAAGATACGTTGTCGAACCTATTTGCCGGTGTTTCGATCATGATGGATGCACCCTACAAGACCGGCGACTTTATTATTCTGGACAGCGGCGAACGCGGCGTCGTCACCGATATCGGGCTGCGCAGTACACGCATCCTGACGCGCGACGACGTTGAGATCACTATTCCGAATGGCATCATCGGCAACGGCAAGATCATCAATGAAGCGGGTGGTCCGTCATCACAGCACCGCATTCGAGTGGCCGTCGGCGTCGCTTATGGCAGCGATGTCGATCAGGTTATCGAGGTACTCGAGAAAGTCGCCACCGACAATAACGATGTACTCGTATCTCCGCTGCCACGCGTCCGGTTTCGTCGATTTGGCGAGTCCAGCCTCGATTTCGAATTGCTGGGCTGGATTGCCAAACCGATAGACCGTGGGCGCGTGACACACGATCTCAACTGCGCTGTTTACAAGGCGCTGAACAAGAACAATATTGAGATTCCGTATCCGCAGACAGATCTGCATATTCGAACGATGCCGGAATCGAAAGATTAGTCGCCGGTCTCGGGATCCGTAATGGCCATCGGTGCATTGCCGCCATCTGACGCCGGTTCCATAGCGCCGAAATTCGTCGGTAACACAGTGTCCGTTTCGGCATCAGCAATAATGACGACCGGAACATTACCCACTGCGCCACTGGTATCGGCATCGGGTCGTTCCGCAGCGGGCGGCAACTCGCCGAATTGTGCCTGGTACGCAGCTTCGTTCGCAAGTCGTTCGGCTTCCGCCGCTCGCCGTTTTGTCTCCGCCACTACAGCCTGTGTGCGTCGCAAGGCCCGACGTTTGCGCTCGAAGCTCGCATCCATATCGGCTTGTTCGGCTGCCTCTTCCTTGGCCTGAATACGGCTCACCGCCGCACGAGCATTAATACAGTCTGACTCATAACGCATCCCGGCACGATCCTGCGCACAACGCACCATGGCCGCCTCGAGCATAATCGGGTTTTCGGCGAACTCGGTGACGGTGCGCGATGGCCGCTCTTGCGTGCAAGCAACCATCAGTCCGATACCGCAGATCAACAATGTACAGGGCCTCATCATGGGTCGTTTCGGTCCAATGTGCCGGAATGGAAGAAAAAATCAGTTATCCAACATAAATAATAGCAAAGATGTGCATTCTCAATAGCGGCACGAGTTCGCAGTTTTGCACGGAAATTGTCAAATTTCGCGCTATAGTGACGCCGTACTGACTACAAGGACGAAAAACGTTGTCAGGATCCAACCAATTCTCCCTGCTCCGCCAGCGCCGATTTGCACCCTTCTTTGCGACCCAGTTCTGCGGCGCGCTCAACGACAATATATTCCGTAACGGACTCGTGATCCTGATCACGTTTCAGGGCGTCAGGATCGTCGGAATGGACCATACCGTGCTGGCCAATGTCGCCGCGTTGCTGTTTATTCTGCCGTTTTTCCTGTTTTCGGCTATAGCAGGACAATTCGCCGACAAATACGAAAAATCCATGTTGATGCGGCATATCAAGCTGCTTGAAATTGGTCTGATGTCGTTCGCAGCGGTGGCATTATATTTTCAGGAATATTCGTTGTTGCTGGTGGTATTGTTTTTGATGGGTTGCCAGTCGACGATGTTCGGCCCGGTTAAGTACGCCTATCTTCCCCAGAAATTGCATACCGATGAACTGGTCGGCGGCAATGCGCTGGTCGAATCCCGAACCTATGTTGCGATCATTCTGGGCCTGATCATCGGTGTCGAGGCGATCGACTTCGAGTCAGACAAGCAATCTGCACTCGCGATTATCCTGGTGGTGGCCGCGATTGCCGGCTATATCGCCAGCCGCCAGATACCCAAGACCCATCCTGTCGATCCGGAACTGAAAATAAGCTGGAATGCCTGGCGAGAGACCTGGCGCATTGTCAGTTTCGCGCGCGAAGAAAAAAGCGTTTTCCTCTCGATACTCGGTATTTCGTGGTTCTGGTTTTTTGGCTCAGCACTGACGATTCAGATTCCTGCTTACAGGCCGACATACTCAATGGCAATGAATCAGTCGTCACTACTTTGCTTGTCGCATTTGCGGTTGGCGTCGGACTCGGTTCACTGCTTTGCGAGCGCATGTCGGGAGGTCGAATCGAACTCGGGCTGGTGCCGTTCGGCTCAATCGGCATGAGCCTGTTCGCTGTCGACCTTTACTTCGCACAACCTGATGCACACGTAGTTGCGGTCGCATCTGTCGGGGAGTTTCTCAGCCGCACTGGCAGTTGGCGAATTCTTCTGGATCTGGCCTTGCTGGGTGCGTTTGGCGGCTTTTACAGCGTGCCGTTGTATGCATTGATTCAGAAGCGCTCAAAACGACAGCATCTGTCGCGAATCATTGCTGCAAACAATATTATCAATGCGCTTTTGATGGTCGCAGCCGCCGTGATGTCCGTCGTCATGCTCAAGTCCGGCTTTTCCATTCCGCAGCTATTCCTGGCAATCGCCGTATTGAATGCAATGGTAGCGATCTACATCTACTCTCTTCTTCCGGAGTTCCTCATGCGGTTCCTCGCCTGGATCGCAATCAACATTGTGTACAGAATTCGGCCATCCGGTCTGGAGAACATTCCAAGCCACGGCCCGGCTGTCGTCGTCTGCAACCACGTCAGTTTTATGGACCCGATCATCCTCGGCGGCTCCGTGACAAGACCGATGCGTTTTGTGATGCATTACAAGATCTTCCAGATTCCGTTGCTCAGTTTTATTTTCAGGAATGCCAAAGCGATACCGATAGCATCGGCGAAGGAAGACCAGCAGATGATGGATGCGGCTTTCGACAAGGTCGACGCGGAACTCGCAGCTGGCCATATCGTTTGCATTTTTCCGGAGGGCGGAATAACCAGTGACGGAGAAATACAACGCTTCCGTCGCGGCATCGAGAAGATTATTGAGCGGCGACCCGTAGCAGTAATTCCCGCCGCTCTCGGGCGGCTGTGGGGTAGCTGGTTTAGCCGCCGCAAGGGTGGCGGCATACGCAAGATTCCCGGTCGACTCTTCGCCCGGGTACCGGTCATGTTCGGTGCGGCAGTAGCTCCTGCTGATGCATCGGCGGAAAAACTCGAGCTGCTGGTCAGGACTCTTCGAGGTGATTTGCGCTAACGCGGCGACGCCACTCGCTCAACAGCTCGTCCTTACTGCCAAACAGGCCGGGCGCCGACGCTCCCGCGAAACTCAACTCGACAAGTTCGATATAACCGTTTCTCGCCGCCGGCAAAAAGATTCGATTGGCAAAATTGGGTTGATTGCTACCATTACCGAGGATCAGGCCGGCACTGCGCATCGGCCGGGGGCCAAACAGCGAATCTATCCAGGTCAGGCCGGATACCGATGAAGTAGCGCGATGAATCCACCGTGCGGTGCGGAAAAAGACTCGTACTCCGCTGGAGTCATACACGACTTCCTGCACGGCGCCCGGCAGTTGCAACGTCCCATTACCGATACGACCCTCGGACAGATTGAACTGGCTCGCGACATCATCCTGATCCACCAGGACCAGGAAATCACCACGTGGCGAGGCCCGCAGCAGTCGAATCGGACTCGGCCCTTGCCACACCTGTTGTGTCTGCCAATTGTTATCCGCATTTTGCGCAATAAGTCGCAGCGCCCCGTTTTCGCCGCCGACATACAGGCTGTCTTCGGCCACAAAAGCGATTCCCTTGTGCACGTCACCGAGCTCGAACTCCGCGATAGTTGCACCGTCATTCACAGCAAGCATTACAACTCGCGTACCGTTGAGCACGGCAAGGATAGTGGCGTTCGGTGAAAACACCAGTTGAGAAATCGCCGCGCCTTGAATTTCGACCTGATAGGGCAGCGGCTGACCCGTACCTGAATCCCAGACACGCACGGAATTATCCGAATCGGCACTCGCAACACGTGTGCCAGCAGCACTTACACCTAACATTCGAACCCCACTAACGTGGCCGACGAAACTAACATCGTCGGCCATCGCTGCGAGTTCATTCAAAGTCGCGTCCGACGGAATCATGTGAACATGACCATTCGGATCACCAATGGCGACAATTGACCCGTCAGGAGTGACAACAAGCACTCTGTCTGCAGCCGGACTCCAGATCAAATGACCGAGTCCTTCTACCGCGCCGTCGCTGCGCGGAGATACGCTTGGCGCTCGCCAAAACCGCAACGAACCCGCCGGACTGCCAGTTAACACGAATTGTTCGTCGTCGCTAAACGAAAGCAGATCGCCGACGTGCGTATCATTGCGCACACCAAGCGCAGGGCCCAGCAGCCGGCCGTCCTCGCTACTGTATGTCTGAAAACCGCTCTCAGGCCGCCCCGCCGCGACAATATGTCCCGACGGCGAGAAAACCAGGTGCCATTCGCCGCTGCCGAACTCTTCAAGCAACGGTTCCTCAGGCCGGGCGATGCTCCACAGCGAAACACCGGCATTGCCATAGGTTACGCCGAGCGTAGCGCCATCGGCGGAAAACGAAATGTCGCTCGGTTGGATTGGCAGATCGAATTGTCCGACCAGTTCGGCGGTGGCGAAGTCCCATACCCGAACAGCTCGGTCATAGTCTGCAACAGCGACTCGCGTACCAGACGCGTCAATGGCAACATGAGCGGGAACGCCGGCGATAACGACTTGTGCAGTGATGGCACCCTCGTTGAGTGACCACAATTCAAGACTGGTCTCTATGTCGCTGCGACGCTCTACAAACAATTGCGTCCCATCAGGCGTCATGACTGCAGTCGCGCTCGCCGCGCCGACGGCAATGCTCGAGATCCGGTCACCTGTTGCCGTGTCCCAAAGATTGACTCTGTCTTGTGATGCCGTTACCAACCTCCTGGCGTTGGCGTCCAGCCCAATCAATGTTTCGTTTTCAGCAACAGCGATAGCGCGCATCGGCTCCGCAAAGGCGAGATCCCATATTCGCGCGCTGTCACTTTGGGTCGCGCGAGCAATCGCGTAGCGACCCGATGGGTCAAACCAGATGTTCTCAGTTTCACGCTCTACCGGATCAGGAATATTCAGCCCGCGCTGAAAATATTCGACCGCACCCTGAGAATTCAGGGACAGGTTCCAACCGACCAACTGCCCCGCCACGCCCAGACTCTCATCGCGAACGCTGATGCTCCAGGTTCCGTCCAATGTCTCACCCTTGAGTTCCTCAAGCTGCCGGGCTGGAATGCGAATATCATCGTTACTGGATGCACGCTCCAACCCGGTTTCGATTTCCACGGCACGACCTGAAGGCGCGATAATTTTGATGCGCAGATCAGCGAGCCTGGTATGGCTGATGTTTAGAGTCAGGCCGATACGATTGGCAACGCCGTCTCTGTCGACAATGACACGGCGTACCAGTGGACTCACTTCAAGAGCCGTAACAGACCATGCCTCACGCTTGTGCAGGCCTTGCGATGTATACGACCACTGCAAAATCTGTGCGCCAACCGCCGTCGTCAAGAGCATGCCAACAGGATCAAACACTGTCGTTCCGGGCGGCAGGGCCGGCATCGTCGCCAACAGCAGCGGGTAGTCATCTCCAAGCAATGCAGCAGCACGCTGGCGTCGCCGCGGGGTTGATAAAACCAACGACTGCAACGTTGCGAGCAGAGCCGTATCGCGATCTTCGCCGCGCATCGCAAGGCCCGCCTTGCGGTCCCAGAACCTGGCCTCAAGCTCTTGTGGCAGTCGCTGAACATTGGGCAAACCAGCCGCCAATCGGGCCAGTTGCCGTATTTCCCCTTCTTCGCTGGTCGCCAACGCTCGTCTTTCGAGGAATATGCGGTACAGGTTGTCTGCCGTGTCTGCGTGTCCAGGGAATGACCGCAAAGTTTCGTAAGCGGCAATTGCGACTGGCAATTCGACAGTATTGGTCGCCAGCACTCGCACATAGGGTTTTGGCAACCACTGCGTATACCAGAATGGAATCATTGCGCACAACAAAATCACGCCCACGACTATCGCCGGCACACGAAAGTGGGTCGGCAAGTTTTCGTTCGCCCAGCGAGTTGTAAATACCGCCTCGTACAAACGATTGCGGACCTTCAGATTGCTCTCCGCATCTATTTCCAGAAGGCCGACAGCCATCAATCTGCGCTGCTGCTGCGAGCCCAGGTCGGCAGCTACCTCAATTCCTTTGCGCACCTTGCCGTACAGATTCAACAAGGGTTCGCAGCGTTTGCGATCATTCACCAACGCACGATGAATGTGGCTCATATGCGGTTCGCTGTGCAATGCCGCACGGCCAGCGAGTTGTTGTGTTGCAATGCGGTCTACACGATCGTCAACGTCGCCGTCCGGTTCCTCTCTTGCGATCGCACGCGCGAGTTTCTGACTCAGGTAGGGGTGTCCACGCGTCCAGTAAAAAATTCGGTCCAGCGCCGTCGCGGCATCGGCCGGGCTTAGGTTGAGTTCGGTAGCAAACAGTTCGAGATCAAGGCGTGAGAAATCGCCAAGTAAAACCTGTTGTGTCACGTTGAACGGTGACAACTCCGCTTCTTCCATCAAGCTAACGGGATCACATTCGCCCAGCAGGACAAATGCCAGCCTGGTAAATTCGGGGTCAGTTGTACGTGCGTTGTGCGCCGCACGAATACTGGTCAGCAACTGATCCGCATAGTGAAGATTTTCGATGCACTGAATTTCATCGACAAAAACTACGATTCGCTCGGGAACGTGCTGCAGGATGATTTCAGAATAGAACTCCAGCAATCGCTGTTGGTTGCTCAGGATCGATTTATCTTGCCACCATGTCTGCAGGTCATAGCGAATTCGAAGTTGCCGCAACAGCCGGTAGGCAACGCTGTAATACCAGCGGCCCGGATCTGTGCCGCCATCGCGCACACCAATCTGCTCAAGATCAAGTATCGCGACTTTGCACCCGTTGTTTTCGAGACGCGCCGCTGTTGCGGCGATCAGGCTCGACTTGCCGCTGCGATCCGGCGCAAGCACATGAGCGTAGCGACCTGAAAATACAGTGTCATAGAGAAGATTGTCCGCGCGGCGCTGCACGTAGCCAGCACGAACAGCATGCAAAGGAGCGCCTACGCTAAAAAATTCGCCCGTCGAATCCAGTTTCGCGCGTTCATCGTTCGGTTCTTTTCCAGTGGAATCTGCGGCCACTATCGGTTCTCATTGCCTGCCTTGCTGTATTCTCTTCGTTTTGCGGAGCCACCGCCAGTGCGAAACCCGTATACTTATTGCTGACGCGTCGGATTTTCGGCTGCTCCGACCGCGAAGCCAGGGCCGACAGAGGACATCACAGGTGAATTACTGCCATCAACACAATCTTGTCGTACCGGATGCTGCTGGCAGGAAGCGTAATTTCGGTATTCGTGTGTCATTGCCGGACGGCGATACCTTGAAAAAAATATTGGGCGATAGTTGGGAACGGCTGATTTGGTACGCCAGCGAAGAAGATCGTGACGCAGCTTACACTGACATGGACACTCGCCACGGCTATTACCGCAACACGGATACGCCAACTCAAGTACTCGAAAAAATTACTCGCTAGACTATTGGCCATCAAAATGCCCGCAGAGAATCGGCGTAACTGATCAGCCTTGCCAGTTGCCCGTTCGCTTCGTCCGTCGTCCACGTCAGCTCCTCTGCAGCCACGGAGCAAATCGCTGCGTAGCGACTCCGCCCTTGATCCGGATCGAATCCGAGCATCATGCGACGAAAGACAATGTCGGTCAGGGTTGCCGCAAACTCGTCGCGAATTGCGTATACAACTTCGGCCGCAAGTAGCTTGCTTTCGCCATCCAGAGTTTCGCAAAGGGTCGCAGAACCTTCCGCCAGCTCGCAAATCCCAACTGCGCGGCCACCATAGATGTGCACGAGTCGTTCAACGCCTTTGTCAGACAACGTTCGCAATGTTGCAAGTTGCTGACGCGCGCGATCAATACCCCACGCGCCCGGCAAAAGTGTGTCGTGTGTGCGGCACAGCGGAAGTTTGCGCCGCAATATTTTCGCCAACTTGTCGACGGTCTGCTCAGCCAGGTTGCGATAGGTTGTCAGCTTGCCACCGATGATTGACACCAGGCCCCTGGCCACCCGCCTGTTGGTCTTGATGATATGGCGTCGCGTGATCGCCGACTCCGGCCCCTTGTTTCGGTATGGCAACGGGCGGACACCTGCATACGCAAAGTGGATGTCTTTGACGTCCAGATTCGCGCCAGGAAACACTCGGTTTGTCTCCGCAAGCAGATAGTCGATCTCTTCACGGCTGGCGCGAATATTGTCCAGATCGTCCGTGTAGCGAATGTCGGTCGTACCAATGAGGCACTGCCCGTTCCACGGAATAATAAAGAAAGGCCGACAATCGGTTTCGGCCTCCACGTAGAAAGCGTCAGTCGGAGCACCCTCAAATCGAGCAACGACAATGTGACTTCCCTTGGTTCCACCGACGAATTGTTTCGTGGGTCGGGGCGCTAATTTGAGAACCTGGTCAACCCAGGGTCCCGCCGCGTTGACTATCGATCTTACAATGACCTCGTGTTCCGAACCGGACGGGTCCGTATACGCAACGGAGCTTACCGTTCCCTTGCTGGTGCAGATCTGTCGAACCTCGCAGTGCAGTTTGATGACCGCACCGGCCGATCGGGCGGCAAGCAAATTCTCGAGAACCAGGCGCTCGGCGAACGTAACTTGAGCATCGAAATAACACGCAGCGCCGCGCAAGCCATCGCGACGCAATCCTGGCTCCCTTTCTTTGATTTCTCCCGCATCGAGTATTTCGTGATTCGGCGTTGATTTGCGAAATGACAATAAATCGTAGGCAATCATGCCAAGACGTATCAGTAGCAGGCCGCGCCTGGCGCCTTCGAAAATCGGAATGCAGATACGCAGAGGTTGGACCAGGTGCCGAGCGATACGTCGTAAGTAACGGCGTTCGTATAATGACTCATAGACTAACGGAATCTCCGCGTGTTCCAGATAACGCAATCCACCGTGGATCAGGCGGCTGGAGACGGCAGAGGTACCGCTGCACATATCGTTTTTGTCGAAGATGACGACTTTCAGTCCGCGCAGCGCTGCGTCGCGTGCTATACCCGCACCGTTGATGCCGGCGCCGATGATCGCGACGTCGAACTGCGGTGAACTACTCACGAGCTAGCCAGCAAGCAGATGCTGACGATCGAAAGATGACAGTGTTACTTCACCCTTTGAAACCGCAACAGTGCCGCTGCGCGCAACTGCAGAAATCTCGCCGATGTCCGCAGCCTCTGCAATAAAGGCATCAATATCCTTCACGCGGCCGGTGAGTTGTAACGTGCAACTCACCTGCGCGTCGTCCAGGATTTCCGCACCAAACTGCTTCGCCAGCGACATGACGCTAGCCATTCCGCCCGTAGCGAGCTTTATTTTGACGATGGCCAGTTCGCGTTCGAAATGATCCCCAAGGGTCATGTCGTGAATGTTGACCACGTCAACAAGTTTTGCGAGCTGCGCATTGAGCTGGGCGATTGCAGCATCGGAACCTGTAACCACCAGCGTCACGCGGGACACCAGGGGGTCCTCGGTCGGTGCCACGTTCAATGATTCAATATTGTAACCACGAGATGAGAACATGCCCGTCAACCGCGTCAGCGCACCGACCTCATTCTGCAAAAGGACTGATATTGCGTGTCGCATGGGTACTCGTTCCTGCTCGAATAAATGAATTACGTTTGAAACTAATTTGCCTGCGTTGATTTTGAATGGTGGCGCAGAATCCTGAGTATTGCAATGCAATAAAAATTAGTAAACACTCGCGAAAAACCCATAACCAGATACGCGAATGACAGAGTGATGAACAAGCAGCCAAACACCGCCACCGTCAACGAGCATCCGCTCGCCGGTCAGTTGATGACAGGTGCCGATACTGTCATCCAGGTACTCGCCGATGAGGGCGTTGATATCGTTTTTGGCTACAGCGGTGGTGCAATTCTGCCGATCTACGATGCAGTTTTTCGTTACAACGAAGCGCACCAGCGCGCGGACGGAAGCTCGCCGATATCACTGATCGTTCCGGCCAATGAACAGGGCGCCGGGTTCATGGCAGCCGGATACGCTCGTGCCAGCGGTAAGGTCGGCGTTGTCATGGTTACGTCGGGGCCGGGCGCGACGAATTCGGTTACGCCGGTACGCGACAGCATGGCCGATTCCGTACCGCTTGTTGTAATTTGCGGTCAGGTACCGCTGGCAGCCATCGGCACCGACGCATTTCAAGAGGCACCGGTCGCAGCCATTATGGGAGCGGTGGCCAAACATGTATTCCTGGTTACCGATGCAAAGCAGCTCGAGAAGACCATGCGCAGCGCATTTGAACTCGCCCGTACGGGTCGACCCGGCCCCATCGTCGTCGATATCCCGAAAGATGTGCAGGTCTGGGAGGGTGCGTTCGAAGGTCAAGGCAAACTGCCTCTGCATGGCTATCGCCGCCGACTTGCGATGGTTACCGAGAACAGGCTTTCCGATGATGCATGTGAGCGTTTTTTCACCATGCTGTCAGAATCCGAGCGACCGCTGATCTATGCGGGCGGTGGCGTTATCAACGCGAACGCAAGTAAAGCAATGCGACGGCTGGCTAATGAGTACGGCATTCCGGTAACGACGACACTGATGGCACTCGGCGCGAGCGATACACAGCACCCGCTGGCACTGCACATGCTTGGCATGCACGGCGTTGCGTCCGCAAACTACGCGGTTGAAGACTGCGATTTTATTATCGCGATAGGCGCTCGGTTTGACGATCGCGTAGCCGCCGACCCGCCTCAATTCGCGCCGCGGGCGAAGTACATTGCGCAGTTTGACATCGACCGTGCGGAAATTGGCAAGGTCAAGCGGGTGGACTGGCATCATGTCGGCATTCTGAATACGGACCTCACCGACATGCTCGAATATGGTCGCCGCATTGGCTTTAATAAGTCGTTCGCCAAGTGGCACGAAGAGATTGCTGTGCTCAAGAAAGAGTACGCACTCAACTACGACCATGACAGCGATCTGATACAGCCGTATGCGGTTATCGAGGAAATTAACAAGCACACCAAGGGTGAGGCGATTATCTCGACGGGCGTCGGCCAGCACCAGATGTGGGCAGCGCAATATTTCGATTTTCGTGAGCCTCGCCTCTGGCTAACGTCGGGCAGCATGGGAACCATGGGTTTCGGCCTGCCCGCGGCAATTGGCGCTCAGTTTGCGAAACCGGATCGCGTCGTTATCGATATCGATGGAGACGGCAGTATTCGTATGAATATTGGCGAGCTGGAAACCGTCACCACATACAAACAGCCAGTCAAGGTCATAGTACTCAACAACTTTGGCGATGGCATGGTCAGACAGTGGCAGAAACTTTATTTCGATGGCCGCATGTCCGGCAGTGACAAACTATTGCATAGCAAGGACTTCGTTAAGGCCGCCGAAGCCGACGGTTTTAAATTTGCGAAACGCCTGGATAAGAAGGAAGACCTCGCCGCGATAATCAAGGCGTTCATGGACTTTACAGGACCAGCATTTCTTGAGGTCATTATCGATCGCGATGCGGGAGTGTATCCAATGGTAGGCCCGGGCCAGAGCTACGCCAATATGATAACGGGTGACTTCATCAAGTGCCGCTCGAAACCCGGCGACGAAACGCCAGGGCCGAGCGAGATGTTCTAAACGGTCCCTGGCCGATAGCGCGATGACCGACTACATCATTTCGGTGCGGCATGTACGGCGCGGAAACTTCATTGCCGAGCCCGGCAGGACGCGTTTCCTGGCAACTCCCGCCACTCGTGTCCCTGTACCCGACCATGCTATTAGCCAGTCGAGCTGGTTGAAAGCGGTAATGAGCGAAGGTCGCATCGGCAAACACACAGAGTCGGGCGAAGACTGCGGCGACATCACGGTTTTTGTACACGGCTACAATACGTCACCAGGCAATGTCGCCAAGCGGCACCGCAAATTCAGGAAATCGCTCGCGGCGCACGGCTACAAGGGTGCTGTCGTCAGCTTTGACTGGCCGAGCGACGATCGGGCAATCAACTACCTTGAAGATCGAAGCGACGCGAAAATTACGGCTTTGCGCCTCGTCGACGACTGCATATCCTTGCTTGCGGCCACACACAGGCGTGGTTGCCAGTACAACCTTCACGTGGTCGCTCATTCGATGGGCAGTTACGTCGTACGCGAAGCATTTGATGATGCTGATGACAGGCCGGCAATCGCCGCCAGTAACTGGAATGTGTCGCAGATGTGCCTGGTTGCCGCAGATGTCTCCAGCGCATCGATGTCCGCCAGCGACTCACGGTCGCGCTCTCTGTACAGGCATTGCACTCGCCTGACCAATTACTACAACCCGTATGACTCGGCACTGAAGCTATCGGATATCAAACGTGCCGGTGTCGCGGCACGTGCCGGGCGGCGCGGTTTGCCGCTGGACAGACCGGATAAATCCGTCGATGTTAATTGCGGCCCGAGCTTCAAAGCCAGCCGTCAGGAGGGCTCGGGGCACTCCTGGTATTTCGACAGCCCGGAATTTATGAGGGACCTGGCCGAGACGCTGAGCGGTGACGTGGATGGTCGCGTCACGGCTAAACGGCATCGTAACGAAGACGGTGATCTGCTGCTCGCCTGATCAATTTTTCCAATCGCAAGATTTGGGGTATTATGTGAACTGCCGCAAGGAAGTATTTGCGCAAATCGGCCAGATTCGGGACATGTTAAGCACTCCGTCAAACGACAGCCTAAATAAGATTGTAATCCTCAATCCTAAAGGAGGTTGCGGCAAGTCAACGCTGGTGACAAATCTTGCCGCTGTTTACGCACAGCGCGGCACCACTCCCGCAATTATGGACTACGACCCGCAGGCCTCAACGATGGGCTGGCTGAACAGGCGACCCAGCGACCGCCCGGAAATTCACGGTATTGCAGCATACAAGAACTCCATGCAGGCAACCCGCAGCTGGCAGCTACGCGTTCCAAATAACACGGTCAATTTGCTAATAGACTCGCCAGCAAGCGTGACGCACGACGACCTGCGCGAGCTGACGCGCGATTCAACGAGCATCCTGGTACCGGTTTTGCCGTCTGCCCTGGACATACGTGCGGCATCGCGCTGTATTGCCGATCTCCTGCTGGTCGCAAAAGTCGATCGTCGCGAGCGCAAGCTTGCGGTCGTCGCCAATCGCACGCGCAAAAACACCCGTAGTTTCGCCAAGTTAATGCAGTTTCTTGATTCGCTGGGCATACCGATCATCGCGGTCTTGCGCGACAGTCAGAACTTCGTGCGAGCCGCCGAAGAGGGCGTGGGTGTTTGCGAGATGCAACCGTCGCGCGTGAAGCCGGATGTTGAACAGCTTGACAAAATCATAACGTGGCTTGACGCATGGCCCGATCGCCGCCGCTTGTCGAAAGCAGCGACTGCGATCAATCGCCAGCCGCTGACGGAACAGACTATCCTGCGACGACCTCAGTTTGGCTCCGCCTGAATCTCTGCATACAGTTCAAAATCGACATTTCCGCCACTGAGTACGATGACAGTAGTCTTGTCTGCTGTCGCTATTTTTCCAGACAGTATCGCAGCCAGGGTCACCGCCCCGCCCGGCTCCACAACCAGCTTCAGATTTTGAAACGCGAAGCGCATCGCTCTTCGTACCTCGTCATCGCTAACCGTCAATCCCTTCTGCAACAGTTTTCGATTAATTGCGAATGTCAGAGCGCCAGGCGTCGGTGACTGCAGCGCGTCGCAGATCGAGCGCGCTGCATCATCGATGCGCACGCGCGTATCGCATGCTAGCGAACGAGCCGTATCATCGAAGTCAGCTGGTTCCACTGCATGGACGGACACATTTGGAAACCGGTCTACCAATGCAATCGCACTGCCCGAGGAAAGTCCGCCACCGCCGCAAGATATCAGCACCTGATCCGGCGGCAACTCCAGATTCGACGCGTCTTCTGCGATTTCGAGCCCAACAGTGCCTTGTCCGGCAATGATGTGTTCGTGATCAAATGACGGCACCAACGCCGCGCCGCTATTGGCTGCGATGCCACGGGCGATGGCTTCGCGATCGCCCGTATAACGATCATAGGTGATAACCTCTCCACCGAGCCTCTTCGTATTGTCGAGCTTGGCCCTGGGCGCGTCTTCAGGCATGACGATCGTCGTCTTTATGTTCAACATCGCACCAGCGGCCGCGACGCCTTGCGCGTGGTTGCCGGAGGACCAGGCCACTACGCCCTTTTTCGCCTGCTCATGCGTCAACTGGCGGAGTAGATTGTAGGCACCACGAATCTTGAAAGAGCCCGTCAACTGCAGACATTCCGGTTTGATCAACACCACACCACGCGCGACTCTGTCGAGCTCAGAATTTCGCAACAATGGCGTCCTGATGCTGATGCCTGCAAGCCGCTCTGCTGCTGCCTCGATGTCGCCGATGTCTACCACTAAGCGCTGTCCGCCATTAGTCGGTCAATTTTCGCGGCACATATGAAATCGTTGTCGGACAGACCGTTGATCACATGAGTCGTGTAGCTGACCTGGCAAGAACCATAGCTAACTGTCAGCACCGGGTGATGTCCTTCAGCGATGGCTATCCATGCCACTGCATTGGCAAACCCAAGCGTGCGGCTGTACGCCGGAAAATCGAACTTTCGCGATATTTTCAGCCCGTCATCGCTAAGTGCCCAGTCTTCGTGCAACGCAGTCAACAGTGCTGCAACCTGATCGGCCTGCAGGGGCTCCGTACCACCTTCGCAGGGCTTGCATCGTCGGTTCGCCAGTTCAGTCGCCATTTCGTTCTCCATTTCGTTCTCCGAGCCTTCAGCAACACTAGCAACGGCGCATGCATCGCGCCATAAAAAAGGGCCGACCCACTACAGGCCGGCCCAGGCGGAGACTCGAGATGAGTCACAGGGAAGATTGACAGGGTGTGCGGATTTGGCCCCTAGTTGGCCAGTTGGCTGGAAATCGCCGCGACGGACTGGGCGTTGTTGATGAAAAGTCTGACGCTGACGCGACGCTCGAACGCGTAACTGTCGATATTCGTGTCCTGCGCTACCGACTCGCCGTGCGCTGCAAAATTTATGCGCGCAGGATGAACGCCGGAGGCAATAAACAGCTTGCGAACAAACTCCACGCGCTTCTCGGACAGTTCGAAGTTGTAGTTCGAATCGCCACGTTCGTCGGCGAACCCGTCGAGTTGAATCTGAATGTCGGGCATGGTCGCCAGCGTGCTGGCCATTTGCGCGAGCCGGTCGCCAGTCGTATCTGTCAGGGCGAATTCGTCCGTTCGGAATAGCAAGTCCATCGCAATACCGGCCTGCATCAGCCTAAGCAATTCGGGGCGCGCAACGTGTCGCAAGCGCTCTACTTCTTCACTAAGATCGTCGATATCACTCTTGAGGGTCGCAATGCTATTGCGTGAGCCGTCAAGCGAGCCTTGCAGTGTGCCGATGCGCTCGACCTTGTTGTGGAATGAATCACCGATCTTCGCGCCGAGTGCTGCGCCGATAATAAGGCCAAATGGGCCGCCGGCAACTGCACCGATAACGCCGCCCGTGCCTATACCGATTTTCTCTTCTTTGGATGCGCTGCCCGCCAGCACCGGTTGTGCGAACGCCAGTATTAGCAATGTGGCCGTCACAATAATCGCAATGGTTGAGTTTCGCATGTTCGTTTCCTCCTACGCATGACCTGAAGTTGTGGCCTGCTTCGGAGTTCATTACACGGCGAAAAACCGTTACAGAAGAGTCTCCATGATGGAAAGACAGCGATCAATTGTGGCAAATAGTGGCGACAGCCACGGGGACTGAATCAGAAATTTTCGCCACTCAGCGCGACGAAGGTGCCGCCATTTCTTTGACACAACACACGCATGAGGGTCGCAAAGCGTTGTGCCGATTGTGGAATCGTTCCGCTGCCCTTGAAGCGACCCGGGAAACCGACGCCATGTATTCTTACGCGCCGCTGGCCATCTGCACCCTTGCGATTGATGCGGTCAATCGTCTTTACCACCGCGTCAATACTCGTGACTCCCTGAAAGTCATCACCGAATACATACAAGCTGACTTTCTTGTCCTCTGACCAAAACGTGCTGATCGCTGCCTGTATTCCGTTGACCGGGTCACTATCGCTGGTAGCCTGCCAGTTTCGCATGCGATTGATTATCGCCTGTCGTCGGCCGGGAGAGTCGGGTATCCAGCGCCCGACGGTATCCGGAAACATGTAACGTCCGTCGTCATTCATGACCTGAATGCCCTTAACAGTCGGATACGCTTCCAGTGTTTCGCGCAACTTGCGTTGTACCAATGTCCAGCTGCCGCGCAACATGCTTGGAGATGTGTCAATCAGAAAGATGATGTATTCGCTGTCCACGGGCAATCCGGCGACGGCATCGGCGTCCGGCCTCCGATAGTACGGCTGCAGTCTTTTTTGCTCCTCGCTAAGGCTCTGCTTCGCGGCCAGCAACACGCCTTCGTCAATTGTTTCCTCTTCTTCCTGCTGGCTGGCGTCGTATTGGCCGAGAATCTTATTCAGGTCGCCCTCCAGGGACGCGAGATTGATTTTGGTCGCTTGTGTCTCTTCCTGGGTCTCTTTCAACTCACGGTCGAGAATCGTGGATGTGCCGCGAATCTGAAACAATTCTTGCTGCAACAGCGCGATGAGCTGCTCAAGGTCGTTCTCCGCTTTCTCAATAACCACGGGTTCGTAAACCTTGCTAAGCACCAGCAAGAGTATGATCGCTCCGAAACCACAACAGATGCAGTCAAGAAATGACAAACTGAATGCTTCGATGTTTCTACGTCTTCTCGCCATTTTCCATTTTGGCCTATGGCCAGTCCCTGCTCACACTTATAAACGAACCGCGTGTTCTCATCGCTAGTGACCAGAATGAAATAGGCGCATTAAAGTCGCCCTCCATCGGATACAGCATGATGTTAACGGGCACGCCGCGCGGCAGCTCCCGCTCCGCGCTGAAGAATAAATTAAGTCGCTCGCTGCCACCAATCACACTTTTTGCTGTTACGGCAGCATCCATGGTGGGCATGCCATCGACTAACAGAATGATATTATCCGGTGGCGGTTTCATTTCCCTCGCCATGCGGAACGCGGCGTGCATGTTCGTGCCATTCTTCGGAACCGTACGACGCAGGACACGTATTGCCTCGTCAAGCTGCGTGGCGTCATCCGCTTTCAGCCACATTCCCTCTGTGCCCTTAAGAACAGGCTGTGCCACATTATTAAACATGAAAATCTGGTATTCGGTGCCCTGTCGGAATTGCGACGTCAACCAATCCACTGACGCAACGACCTGCCGCCATTTGCGCGACAGCAACTGTTCAGACTCAGGAAGATTCCTGCGCCGCAGGATATTGACGACCGTCTCGTGCAGCATGCTCGCGGAGCGGTCGACCAGTATTATCGTTCGTTTGCCACCCAACTTCAGGCCCGTCAGATACTGGCGGTCACCGTCACCCTTAAACTGACGTATTTGTCGGCCTGCCGCGTCTTGTTGTTTCTTCAGTGCCAACAGTCGTTTGATTTCTTCTTCCAGCGACTCGATATCGGACTGCAGCTTTTCGACCCGTTCGATCTTGGCCAATGTATCATTATCGTATTTCGCAAGCTCGGCCTGCAGTTCGGCGATCAAAGCCAATATTATCGATATCCGATCTTCGGCGGTGGTGGTTTCGGTTTCCAGCTTTTGAATCGAATTGCGTGCCAGAGCCAGGTTTTTGCGCCCCTCCAATACCTGAATTTCAAGGAGATTCGTCTCGGCCATCAACGCCTGCGTGTCGGTGTCCGTCGTGGCATTGACATGCGAATTGATAATCATGAAGAGCAATATTACTGCGCCAAACCCGCAGCTCATGCAGTCGAGAAACGCAATACTGAAGGCTTCAGCCGATCTGCGCCTACGAGCCACAGTCTTGCTCCGCCGCGATCAGCCGCAATTCGAATCCTGGCGACCCTACCCGAATCAGATCGCCGGTCTGCAGTACGGCCGTACCGTCAATACGATGCCCATTCAGAAAGGTGCCATAGCGACTATGGTCGGTCAGAATGCACTGACCATTACTTGCGCTGATAACGCAATGGCGCCTCGAAACACCACGCATATTCCGTTGCAGATCGAGCCAGCGCTCTCCCTCCTCGGGTTGCGTACCCAGCACCAGTGGCTCGCCGCGCAGCGAAAACGCGTTGTGCCCGAACAGCAGGTGGGTTGGCTGCCCACCGTCATTGTCAGTGTCGTCTACGCGCACCTGCACTGTAGCCTGGTCCCAGGGTAAATGTCGCGTCAGGGTGATACCGCCACTCTTGTGATCGGCCGGACAACGTTTGATCAGGCCACGCGCAGTAGCGCCCGGCTCCAGGATAAAGACCTCACCGCC
>SMVA01287848.1_pt1 | contig 20595 bp, 11 predicted proteins | sample 2456451 | NCBI WGS metagenome assembly SMVA01 (sample SAMN11095933, study PRJNA526329) | marine sediment metagenome | biome: Marine sediment; feature: Surficial sediment; material: Deep marine sediment; isolation source: Hadal surficial sediment | place: Pacific Ocean | collected 2014-05 | depth... | reverse complement strand
GATCGCGCGGGCCTGGCTGCTGGTAGGTGGAGCCTGGCTGATCGGTAACAACGCTCAGGCGGTTCTGCTACCTCCAGAGGGCATCCTCCTGAATCGCATCCACGTGCAGTTCGAGTGGACGCCCGTGGGCGGCGCGGTCGACATTACCATCAGCGGCGTCCTCATCTCTGTGACGACCACCGCCGGCCAGACCGCCGAAGAGGTCGTCGCAGCTCTTGTCGCCGCGATCAACGCCGACCCGACGCTCTCTGTCGCGGGGATCAACGGCGTCGCGAACCTGAACGAACTGCAGACGGACGGAACCATCGACGATCTGTTAATCAGCGATCCGGGCTTGATGGAAGAGCCCCCCCAAGTGCCCGCCCTGTCGCCCTGGGGCTATGCGTTCCTCGCGAACGTGCTGGCGGCGGCGGCGCTCGTCGCACAGCGTCGTCGCCCGACGAGATCGCACCGCCGTTCCGCGTGCTCGGCTTGATCGATCCTCCCCGCCCCTAAACCGCAGCCGTCGAGCCATGGTGCGGCCGTTCGTGGTGAATTCGTCGAGAATCTGTACCAATTCGGAAGACGAGATGGAGCCGACAAGCGAATTCGACCCTCTGACCCGCGCATTACGAATGTGCTGCTCTACCGATTGCAACCTGGATCGCGCGCGAGGTCGCGATTGTTCGGCAATCGTTTGAGCGGATAGGGCATTCAAGCTGCATCTCCGGCAATGTCAAACCAAGTTGGAAGTGTCGGGTTCTCCGCAAAGCCGAGGCCAAGGTTGCCCCAGCGGAAATTCCCGCAAGAACTCAACTCACTCCTACCCCAATAGCGAATACCCGCTCGGCCCATAAGGCTTGGCGCGTGAGTTGGGTTAGGATGCTTCCGCCTTCAATCGTCGCCCAAATGATCAGACCAAGAATGGCGCCGCCTATGTATCGAATCTTCGTACTGTACGCCCTGTCGGGCTTCGTCAGCCTCGGCTACCAGGTGAGTTGGTTCCGGATATTCAACGACTGGTTCGGCTCGACGACGATGACGTTCGCCCTCGTCGTCTGCAATTTCATCGGCGGCCTCGGACTCGGTGCTTTCTACAGCAGGCCGATTTCCGAATGGATTGGCGCCCGTTTCGGGCTGGACGATCGCATCCGGGTCTACGGCGTCGTCGAAGTACTCGTCGGCGTGGCTGTTTTGCTGACGGTGTTGCTGCAGCCGTTGCAAGGTGGGATGTGGGGCGACTTTCCGTATCTCCAGACCGCAGAGGGTTTCTGGCGCCCCACCCTGGCCATGAGCGCATTCCAGACCGGGGCTGCGCTCATCTGTGTGTTGATTCCCTGCGTTTTCATGGGCGTGACTTTTCCGCTGATCTGTCACGCGTTTGTGAACACTTCGAAGAGTGACCGATTTCCATCGTCGCTGTATGCATGGAATACGGCCGGCGCATGTACCGGAGTCCTTGCCTGTCAGTACCTACTAATCCCAGAGCTCGGTCACGGGCCGACCTACTGGCTCATGGCCGGCATCAATCTGCTGCTCGGCGGCTATTTCTGGGTCAGCGGTGGCGCGGACCCCGCGCTGCACGCAAAGCCGGTTGCACAGACAGCAACCCAACTTGATCCGATCTCCACCGGCTCCAGTACCCGCGCGCTGATCACATTCGCGATGCTCAGCGGCCTCGTGGCAGGTGCGCTGGAAGGCGACATGTTCAAGCGCATTGGGTTCGCGCTGGAACGATCAGCCGCCGCGATGGCCTTCATTTCCTTCTGGGCGATTCTCGGCATCTTCCTGGCAAGCGCAACGGTTCGGAAATTTTCTTGGAAGCGAATCGCCCCGTTCAAAGCGGCTTTCGTCGCAGCACTCGTCTATTACCTGGTCATTAGCCAACTACCAACGATGGATGCCCTTCGGGACTGGATCCATTTCAACGTGCTCCCCGTTTCTGTTCCGGCGTACTTGCCCTTTGGGTTCAGCGGTTCGACCGCGTTTCCCAACAACCCGACGCAACTGCTCGTGTTCATCGGCGTAATCGTCCTCCCACCTTTTTACCTCATCTCTTTGTTGCTGCCGTACATCTGCAATCGCGCGCAGACCCAAGGCCACCACCTGGGTCGGCTCTATGGTTTGAACACACTGGCATTCTGTATCGGCCTGGTGGGTTTTACACTGCTCGCTCCGCAGCTCAACATTTTCTATTCCACCAAGCTGTTCTACGCGCTGTTTCTGCTGGCCACCCTTCAGTTGTGCGTGCTGACGGAGACCCAGGCGGTTCCCGCTTGGCAGCCACTCGGCTTCGCAGCTCTGTTCGCGGCAGGTTGTTTCCTGGTGCCTGCTGACTTCGACCGCAGCTACTTCCGCCCGGAGAGTCCTTCAGCGACGCAGCGAATCAGCGCCTTGAAGAGCGACAGCAACGTCACGACCTACGTTGCGACGACACGGGGCAAGCGGGTTCTCTATTTCGGCCGCATCAACATGACCGGGACGAATCGGCGCGCGCAGGCCTACATGCGGCTGATGGCGCATTTCCCGCTGCTCGCGCAGGAAAATCCGAAGAAGGCGTTACTGATCTGTTTCGGGGTCGGCAACACCGCCTCTGCGATTGCGGCGCATGATTCGATCGAGGCGATCGACATTGTCGATCTGAGCGAAAACGTATTCCGCACGGCGCCGGAATTCGAACAATGGAACAACGGCGTATTCGCAGATTCACGCGTTCGTCTGATCAACGATGACGGTCGGCATTTTCTGCGCGTGACCGCCGGCCGGTACGACCTGATCACGAGCGAGCCGCCTCCGCCAATGGCGGACGGAGTTTATCGGTTGTATTCGCGTGAGTACTACCAAGACGTGCTCGATCACCTGACTCCGAACGGCATGATGAGTCAATGGCTGCCGATCTACCAGATGCCCAAGGAAGCGGTCGAACAGGCCGTGCATACGTTCACGGAAGTCTTTCGACACACACTGCTGTTCAGCGGCTGGGCCAACGATTTCATCCTGATCGGAAGCCCTTCGCCAATCGATCTGGGTGTGCTGGAAGAGAATTTCGCGGCACTACCGGAGCACACCGCCAAAGCCCTGCGCCGTGTCAAGGTGAACGATGCAATATCCCTACTCGGACGGATCGTCGACAGTGATGCAGGGCTGCGGACCAGCTACGGGGCGGGACGGACGATTAGCGATCAGCATAACGACCTCGAGCACCTGCTGCTGAGCCCGGAAGCGCGCGACGGCATGCTCTATCGACCCGCAGAGGTCTACAAAGAACTCGGCATGGCGTCGCTGCAATCGGGCCCGGAACTTCGCAGGATCATGTTCCACCTCGGCCGGTTGCGTTACCACGTCAGAGGCTTCCCCTATGAGTCGCTGGCCACCGTGGCCCGCAGCGACGGGATCGAGTTAGCCGGTATCGATTGGCTGCAGGTGCGGCGATTGTACGAGTCGTCGATTCAGGCGTCCGGAAGCCGCCAGTTCGATCGTGCGAACGGCCTACTCCGGCAGGGACTGGCCTTGGGTACCGAGCAACCGCAGTTGCTGATTGAGCTGGCCAGGCTGCAGCGCTCGCAACGCGATCTGCGTCGCGCGGAAAAGTCGCTGATGGAATTCGTTCGCCTCGAACCCAACGACACGGACGGGCGATACCTGCTGGGCCTGACGCTGCGCGATCGAGGCAACGGCTTGGCGGCACTGCGTATGTTTGAGACGGTCGCCCAGCTCGCGCCGAATTTGCCCAAGCCGTTGAGCGACATTGCGTGGATTCTTGCAACGCACCCCGACGAGGCGATACGAGATCCGCTCAGGGCCGTCACCGTGGGCAGACGTGCCGTAGAGCTGGCCGAAGGCAAAGACGCCAGCACGTTCGATACCCTGGCGGCCGCTTATGCGGCTGCGGGTGATTTCGAAGAGGCCCGCAAGACGGCGAGAGCTGCGATCGGTGCGACGCGCGCGAGCGGACTGCCCAGCATCGCGATCGAAGAACGCCTGGCGGACTATGAGGCCGATCGGGCTTTCATCGATTGGGACCTAGACCCAGGCTGACTCAATTCTCGGCAAGCGGAAGTCGGGCCGAGATTCACGAGCGTGAGGAGTTCATCATCGAGACGAGCGATCTGCTGCGGGAGCGCCCGCGTCTCGAGCCCGTCTTCGAGCGCCTGCTTTTCGATGTCGATCTCTGGACGGAGTGAACGCAGCCCGCGGGCGGCCTGCGAGGCTAAGTGCGCGGTGTTAGCCTCCCGGGTCTCATGACGGCCCCGCGTTCCAAGGCAGATGTCCTGATCAGCGCCGACTCTCACGTCGGCGAGACGGTGGAACTCCGCGATCGATTACCCGCTGAGTTCCGAGACCTGATGTCGCTGATCGTTCCGTCTCCAGACGGGGACCTGACGACCTACATGGGCGACAAGATCGTCGAAAAGCCTAGTTGTGTGCCGCGGGGCGCCGACCGGGAGCTCGAGTTCCGCGATGACCCCTCGTTGGGTACAGACCTCGATCGGCGGTTGCGCGACATGGCGCGCGAGGGCGTAGATGCGCAGGTCGTCTTTCCAAACGTGGCCCTCGACTGCGGCGGAGGAACCGCACCGCTGGAGTACAGCCAGACGTTCGCGCGTGCCTACAACGATTACGTGTTCGAGATATTCTCCCCGGAGAGCAAGCGCTTCAAGCCGGCCGCCATGCTGTGTGTCGATGACATCGACGAGGCCGTCAAAGAGAGCCGCCGCTGCATCGATCGAGGTTTCGCAACGATCTTCCTGCCGTGCGCGGTTCCGTGGCAGCCGTACTGGCGCGATGTCTACGAGCCCCTGTGGAGTCTCCTCGAGGAAGCCCGGATCCCGCTGAGCTTTCACGTCTTCGCGGGCAATCTCGCGTTTGGCGGCGAATACGCCGATCTTGGCGATCTGAGCGACGAGCGGCTCGCCTCTGCACAGAAGCACCGCGCGGAGTGGCGCGGCAAGGATTTCGAGCAGTACGAAACCGTCGTCGGAATGGCAGCGGGCATGAACCCGATCGTCGAACTCACCGGGAGCGGCGTGCTCGAACGTCACCCGGACCTTCGATTCGTCGTCACCGAGAGTGAGTGCGGCTGGCTCGCATGGACACTCCAGGCAATGGACCAGATGCAGAAGAGGAGGCATCTCTACCGCGAGAAGCTGCCGCTCCGCGCGAGCGACTACTTCCGTCGCCAGGGCTACGTCACGATCACCGACGACGCTGTCGCCCTCCGCGCGTTGGAGCCGGGCGACGCCCGCCGACTGCTCTGGGGCAACGACTATCCCCACGACGAAGGAACCTGGCCGAACAGCCAGCCCCAGCTCGAATCGATCCGCAAGGCGCTCCCACCGGAGGACGCCTCGATGGTTCTCAGTGGGAATGCAGCAGAACTCTACGGCTTCGACCTCGAGTACTTGGCGGCCCACCCGCTTTGATCGCAGAGATCCGGGGTGTCTTGGGTGCGGGCCTGCGTTTCGGCTGAGCGCACCGTGTCGCTCAGAAACGCATGCGCGCGGCGGGACTCTGAGCTAGCCCGAAATATCGGGTCCAGATCGAAAGGGGTAAAAGGCCAACCGAGGAGATCTGAACCATTCCGGAGCTGCCTAGACAACAGTACCCCTGGAAGCCCCGCAGTCCTCAGTCGTCCGAAGGAGATTCACGATGACGAACGAGAATTTTTTCGCGCCGATCGAGCCGTTCCGCACCGGTGTTCTGGCGGTCGACGACATCCACGAACTGTACTGGGAAGAATGCGGCGACCCGGACGGCGTGCCGATCCTGTTCGTGCACGGTGGCCCCGGCGTCGGCTGTTCGGCCACCGACCGGAGGTTCTTCGATCCGGCGGTGTTTCGAGTCGTGCTTGTCGACCAACGCGGGTGCGGAAGATCGCAGCCGGTCGGTGATCTGCGTGCGAACACAATCGACCACCTCGCCAGGGATTACGAACGGATCCGTGAGGAACTCGGGATCGATCGATGGCACGTGTTCGGTGGATCGTGGGGCAGCACGCTGGCGATGTACTACGCGCAAGAACACCCCGAACGGGTCGAGAGCCTCGTCCTGCGCGGCATCTGGATGCTGCGCAAAGCCGAACTTCACTGGTGGCTGTACGAAATCGGCTGGATCCAACCGGAACTCTGGCGGACCTTCGCCGAGCACATTCCGGAGGCGGAGCGCGATGACCTGCTCGAAGCGTACTGGCGCCGCCTCACCGGCGACGACCGGGACGTAGCGCTGGCTGCCGCGCGGGTGTGGAGCGTCTACGAGGGTTCGTGCTGCACACTGCTGCCAAACGAGGAGTTTGCCAGTGCCTTCGCGCGCGACGAGATGGCGTGGAGCCTGGCGCGGTTGGAAGCCCACTACTTCCGCATGAGTAAGGAGCAACCGGACGGACTGTTGCTCGATCGGGTGCCGCGCATTCGCGACATCCCGTCGTTCGCGGTCCACGGGCGCTACGACCTCGTGTGCCCCGTGCGCAATCTCGACGATCTGAGCCGGGCCTGGCCGGAACTCGACTGCGTGATCGTGCCGAACGCAGGCCATTCGTCGCACGAACCTGGCATTACCCGCGAGCTGGTCGCTGCGACATCCCGTATCGCAACGTCGGGATCGCCGGTGCGAAACGGCAGCGAATCGCCTGGCGTGCGCTAGGGCAGCTCAAGCACGAGTCGTTGCGAATGTGAACGGATCACCGATCGCTAAGCGCCTGAACGAACAGAAGCACACGGGGCGGATCGAAAAACAAGTTGGTTTTTTGGAGGGTCGGATCGGAGGAGGTAATGTCGAATAGGCCGCAGATCTCTACCAGCGGACCGAATCTCGGAGCCCTTAAGAGAAATAGACGATGAAGTCGGATGATCGCAACCTCGGAATGGATCGCCCGATCTCGCGAAGAGATGTCCTACTCGGGATGGGCGCTCTAGCGGCCAGCACCTTCATACCGGGTCGAGCCTTTGCGGACGAGATGCTACGGCTCGAGCGTGCCGGCGGGTTCGGGCCCAGCTACCCACCTGGTCTCACCGGATTGCGGGGAAGTCACGCCGGCTCATTCGAGGTCGCCCACCAACTCGTGCTGCAAGGTCGGAGCGATTGGGGCTCCGTCCAGCAGCCGGACGCAGACCTCTACGACCTCGTGGTCGTCGGCGGAGGCGCCAGCGGACTCTCAGCCGCGCACTTCTATCGCAAAGAACATCCGAGTGCGCGGATCTTGATTCTCGACAACCACGACGACTTCGGAGGCCACGCCAAGCGCAATGAGCTGCGAGCTGGGGGCCGCAACCTGCTCAGTCACGGAGGAAGCGAACTTCTCCAAGCACCGGCCAACTACAGCGATGTCGCCAAGGGCCTTCTCCATGACCTTGGTATTCAACCGAAGCGATTGGGTGCTGCCTTCGACCTCGACTTCTTCAAGAGGAATGGGTTGACGGGCGGCGTGTATTTCGACCGTGAGACCTTCGGCGTCGATCGTACTCTCGCTTATCCGCTTGTGAGCAGGGCTCATTATGAGGGGTGGATCCCCATTGCGGATTCACGGCTCTCTGATGAAGAAGCGGTCGCGCAGATGCCAATCTCAGATGCCGCCAAGCGCGAGATGATACGCCTGTTGACCACACGCGAAGACAGCGTCCCTGATCATTCGTACTCGGAGGAAGACGACTATCTGTACAGCATCAGCTATCGGGAATTTCTCAGCCGACACATGAATATCCGGGAACCGGAGATCTACGCGATCTTCGAAAATCTAATGACGGACTGGTGCGTGGGAATCGAAGCTGTTCCGGCCAGCGGGGCGTTCAACTGGGGCCTGCCAGGAGTCAATGCCACCAGCCGCGGCGGCGTTAGGGGCCGGCTGAGTCGCTGGTTCGAGGCTCGCTCCCAAGAGCCCTCCACCTATCATTTTCCCGATGGCAATGCCTCGGTGACCCGCATGCTCGTGCGTAGCATGATTCCCGATGTAGCTCCGGGAAACACCATGGAAGACGTGGTGTTGGCTCCTTTTGATTATTCGAAACTCGACCTCGCGGACTCGAACGTTCGCATCCGCCTCCAGAGCACAGTCGTTCGTGTAGAACACGATGGCGCCCCCCAGTCATCGAGCCGCGTGGGAGTCACCTATGTGCGCGGGGGACAGGCGAACCGTGTATGGGCCCGCAATTGCATCCTCGCTTGCTACAACCAGATCATTCCGCACCTATGCCCCGAGCTACCCGCCCCCCAGCGAGAAGCTCTTTCAACGATGGTGAAGTCGTGCATCCTCTACACCAATGTCGCCCTGCGAAACTGGCAGCCGTGGAAGAAGTTGGGAGTCGGCGCATTGCTGAATCCGGGGAGCTATCACGTAATGTCCCATCTCGAATACCCGGTAGACTTCGGGGGCCATCGCTACCCCCGAGACCCCGACGAACCTGCCGTCGTTCACCTGGTGCGTTTTCCTCACCGATCGAATGCCGGATTGACGCCCAGCGAACAAAAGCGAGCCGGACGCCACGAATTGTTCGCCACTCCGTACGAAACCATCGAGCGCAACATTCGCCGTCAGCTAGCCGGCAGCCTGTCCGAGGGAGGTTTCGATCCAGCTCGAGACATCGAGGCCATCACGGTCAACCGCTGGGCACACGCTTACATCAATTCGGCCAATCCGCTGTATGACGAAATTTACGAAGACGACGAGGACGAGCGCTATCCCTTCGTCCGCGGTCGCAAACCATTCGGTCGGATCGCCATCGCAAACTCCGACGCCGGGTCAACCTCCCTGCTCAACGCCGCAATCGACCAAGCACACCGCGCCGTCCAGGAACTGAGTCACCCCCAGCGCGGCTAGCACATAGGCGTCAGAGCGGCGGAAGGCACTCAAGCCGTTCGAACTTCTCCCGATCCACTACGACATCGTATCGGTGTCGATCACCAACGAAGCGTCGCGCTCGATTTGCTCCCAGTCTAGATCGAGACCGAGACCCGGGCCGTCGGGGGCACTCACGCAGCCATCCGCTTCGACGCGGATCGGGTTTGCACAAGCGTATTCGTAGTGTTCAACGGGAACCGGATGTTCAAAATAGCTGCAACCAGAGACACCCAACATGAGATGCAGGTTTGCGGCCTGGCTCAACGGATAGCCGTAACTTTGCAATTCGGTCTTGAGGCCGTTTGCGGTAGCAAGTGCCATCGCCTTCATCGCCGCCGAAATTCCCCCGACATTACAAGGGTCGCAACGCAGTCTCGACCATGCGCCACGCGCGATCGCGTCAGCCATGTCGGGCAATTCAACCACCGTATTCCCCGCGGAGATGATGTCGACACCGACCGCCCGTCTGAGTTCCGCGTAAGCGTCGATCTCTGTGTCGTCGAGCGGCGCCTCCAGCCAGTCGCACGGCATATTTGAAAGGGCGCTTCCCAGTTTGACGGCGTTCTCGAAATCGTAGAGCTGTTCCAAATCGACCATGAAGCGAAGCCCCGTCGAGGCGAACGCGGCCGACACAGCCGATGTCATTTCCAAATCGAAATCCGGATCGCATTGGGTGTGAAACTTGACCGCGGGATAGCCCATGTCCTGAATCAGACGCACGTAGTCGAGGTATTCTTCGACGGTCTCAAAGACCGGGGTGCTCGCATAGGCGGGGATGCGTTCGCGGGCACCACCCAAAAGGCGGTAAAGCGGCATCTCGACATTACGGCCAACAGCATCCCACATCGCGATCTCAATGAGAGACTCGGGGTCTGGGATCGGATCGGCGCGCGCGGCCAGCATCTCTGTCGCGATGGCTTCGCGCCGCAGCACATTTTTCCCGATCAACCCACCCATCACGGGCCGGAAAGCGTTGGCAAAGACGTAAGGATCCTCTTTGTAGTCGCTGGGTTGATAGTAATCGCCGGAAAGAACGCCGGCCGAACCTTCGACGCCACCGCGTGTCGTCAATCTGACGATGTTGTAGTACAGCGTAGCTGCCTCACAGGCACCGGTGAAACGATACGGCGGCGTCACATCGGGTGCGACGACATAGACCCGCAGGCGCGTGATGTCGAGATCTTCCATGCTCCCTCCCCTTCATCGCCCACTCACGTAAGGTATCATTCAACGCCAACCCAGAAAGGCCCCGACATGAGCAGTGCGGATGCCACAAGCACCACCAGTCTCTACCCGCTCGCACCCGTGGGCTTCTAACGCATGTCGCGGCCAGCCGCACTGCGCGACCAGGTGGCCGCCATAGGAACACGGGCGTCGTAGTGCGCCATTTCCAGTTTCTCGATGCGAATAGCGATTTCGGACTCGAAATCGCGGGAACCTACGACCCCGCATTAGTCGCGCTTTCCGTTTTCGTTGCCTCGCTGTCGGCCTACGCGGCACTGGGTATCGCAAACCGCGTCGCATCCGCGGAGAAAGACAACGTCAGGTGGTCGTGGCTGAGCGCCGGCGCGGCGGCCATGGGCATTGGTGTATGGGCAATGCACTTCATCGGGATGCTCGCGTTCCGATTGCCGGTCGCGGTGACCTACGACGTCGGGCTCTCCATCGCGTCGGTCGTTCCCTCTTTCTTCGCAAGTACCATCGTGATCCACGTCATCAGCCGCCCGCGTATCACGGGACGACGGCTACTGCTCAGTGGAATCTTGATGGGCGCCGGCATCGGTGCCATGCACTACACGGGCATGGCTGCATTGCGGATGGACGCGGTGATGTTCTACGACCCACTGCTATTCGCCGTTTCGATCGTCGTTGCCGTTGCCTTAGCGACAGCAGCGCTCTACGTGAACGTTCGAGCAAACGAGGGCGATCCCAAATCCCAGATTCACACAGCAACGATTGGAGCTGCTCTCGTGATGGGCTTCGCAGTCTCCGGAATGCACTACACGGGAATGGCGGCGGCATCCTTCTTTCCCGGAGACGGGACCTTCACAGATGGGATGGGGATGGATCCGGGCGTACTCGGAATCTGGATCGCGCTCACCACGTTGCTGATCACGGGGCTTGCCATCGTTGTAACGATGGTCGATCGCCGCTTGGTAGCTGCGGCAGCCTCGGAGCACGTCACCCGCTCGCGACTCCTCGCCGCCATCGAGAACATTTCGGAGGGTTTTGCCCTCTTCGACGCGAACGACCGGGTGATTATTTGTAACAGCACGTATCGCAAACTCGTTTCTGCCAACCCTTCGGATGTCGTACCGGGAACATCCATCGAAGAGATCCTTCGCGCCGCCGTCGAACAGGGCTTGGTCCCAGAAGCGCAGGGTCGCGTCGACGCGTGGGTTGCAGAGCAGGTTTCGCGGCACCGAAGTCCGAGCGAGCCTTATTTGCTGCAGCACAGAGGCGATCGCTGGATCCAGATCGACAAGCGCCACGTTGAAGAAGTCGGCACCGTCGCGGTCTATACAGACGTCACCGAGCTCAAGCGCGCCGAAGCAGATTTGGCGCGGGCCATGGACGAATCCGAGAAGGCACGGAATAAGGCCGAGAACCAGACCCGGGAGGCCCAACTCCTACATCGCGCAGCCGAGATGGCGGCTGAAACCGACTCGCTCGACGAAGCCTTGCAGCACGTCGTAGACATGATCTGCAACCTGACCGGTTGGCCCATTGGACACGTGTACGAACCCGCGGACGGCAACCCCCAAATATTGGAATCGACCGCTATCTGGCATCTCGAGGATCCGGACGCGTTCCGGTCGTTCAAAGAAGTCACCGAACAGACCCGCTTTTCCATCGGCGAAGGGCTGCCTGGGCGAATTCTCGAATCTGGCGAACCGGTGTGGATCGAAAACGTCCAGACCGATCCGAACTTTCCAAGGGCCAAACTCGTCGACGACCTCGGCGTGAGGGGTGCCTTTGGATTTCCGGTCGCGATCCGCGGCGACGTTGTGGCCGTGCTGGAATTCTTCGCGACGGTCGAGATGTCTCCAGACGAGAACCTGATGAGCCTGATCGGCAACGTGGGAGGACAGCTCGGACGGGTCTTCGAGCGCAAGCGCGCGCAGGAGGAACTGGAAGCGGCACGCAAAGTTGCCGTAGACGCCAACCGCGCCAAGAGTGCGTTCCTCGCGAACATGAGTCACGAACTGCGCACACCGATGAACGCGATCATTGGTTACAGCGAAATGCTGCTGGAGGATGCGCAGGACACCAACAATGAGGAATTGGCTGGAGACCTCAAAAAGATTCACGGCGCTGGAAAGCACCTGTTGTCGCTGATCAACGACGTGCTCGATCTCTCGAAGATCGAAGCGGGCAAGATGGAACTCTACCTCGAGACCTTCTCGATCCCGCAGATGATCGACGAAGTGGTAGCAACGATGGACACGCTGATCCAAAAGAACGACAACCGCTTGAAGGCGATAATCGACCCCGCGCTCGGCGAGATGCGAGCCGATGTGACCAAGGTGCGCCAGGCACTCTTCAATCTGCTGAGCAACGCCGCGAAATTCACACGAGAGGGCGAAATTGGCCTCGTCGTGAAGGCCGAAATCGACGACGGCACCGACTGGGTGAGGATGTCGGTCTCGGACTCAGGAATTGGGATTCCGCCCGAGAAGATCGACCAGGTGTTCGAGGAATTTTCGCAAGCCGACGACTCGACGACGCGCAACTACGGCGGCACCGGGCTCGGCTTGCCGATCAGCCGGCGCTTCTGCCAGATGATGGGCGGTGACATCACGGTCAAGAGCACTCCGGGCAAGGGCTCTACCTTTACGATCCGGCTTCCGGCCAACGTGGGGCGCGCTGTCGAGGATTCCGAAGCCACTGGCGAGCCCCCGAAGGCCGTGACTCCACAGCCGGGCAAGGAGCGCGTCGTGCTCGTGATCGACGATGACCCGAACGCACTCGACCTACTCGGACGCACGCTCCAGGGAGCCGGCCTGCGCGTCGTCACCGCGAGCGACGGCCCCGAGGCGCTCAACCTGGCCCGGACGCTTCGCCCGGCGGCCATTACGCTGGACGTCCTGATGCCCGGCATGGATGGCTGGGAAATACTGCGCGAACTGAAGGGCGACCCCATCACCCGTGACATCCCAGTCATCATGGTCACGATGACGGACGACCGGAAGCTCGGCTACGCGCTCGGCGCGACCGAGTTTCTGACGAAACCCGTGCGCCGCGATCAGCTCATCGAGCTACTGAACCGCTACGCGAAACAAGACGGCGGGAGGCAAGCGCTCGTCGTGGATGACATCGCGGAGAATCGCGAGGTGCTGCGTCGCGCGCTCGAGAACGAAGGTTGGAGCGTTAGCGAAGCCAAGAACGGAAAAATGGCGCTCGCAAAAATGGCCGACCCGATGCCGTCGCTGATCTTGCTCGACTTGATGATGCCCGTAATGGATGGCTTCGAATTCGTGATCGCAATGCGCAAGGTAGAAGCCTGGCGCGGCATCCCGATCGTGGTGGTGACCGCCAAGGACGTCACCGACGAAGACCGCCGACGCTTGAACGGCCATGTCGCGGGACTGATCCAGAAGGGCGGCCTCGATCGCGAGTCGCTGCTCGCGCAACTCCGCGAGCAGGTCACCTCTCTCGGTCTACAAGGCAGCTAACGAAGCAGCGCTGTGCACGAGCTGCGTGGTCCGCAAAAAGGGTGGATGGTGGAGGCGGCGGGAATCGCGAGCAGGCGAGCTGTGCTCGCCCGTGATGCGCAGGCGAGCGGAGCTCGCCCGCGAACCCGCCTTGCACCTAGCAATTCCAGGTACTTAGCGATGGAAGGCGTGGTCGTGGGGATCGTCCCGACCGTGGTGACCGCCACCGCCATCGGGATCACGACCACGGCGATTCAAAATAAGGCTCTAGCAAGGAATAGGGGAATGGAAGTCGAGTCACAGGAATTGGCAAAGCCCGCCGTTGTGATTCAGAACTGAAGCACCCCAAGCTTGGTAGTAAATCAGCCTCCCAGCGTATCTCATGACCCTGAGATACGTTGGGAGGTTTTTTTGTTGGGTCGTTTGTTGAGGGCTTCGCGGCTAGCGAGATTTCAGCAGGTCTTGAAGGTCGGCTTGGAGGGCGGTGAGCGAGTCGGTGTTGGCTTCGCTCTCGGCTTGCTCGGCTAGAGTCTGGGGTTTTCAAAGCCGAAAGTTTCCTATGATCTTTCCGTGACCGGGTAGGTCACAAATCAATCGGGGTATCACCCGCCGAGAAACCCGAGCCGGCGCTCGCAGAGAAGAACCTCCATGACCCAGGCATTTCATCTTTCGCCATGGCAAGACGCCCCGATGCTAGAAGATCGCGAGGGGCACCTGCATATGGACGGCGTCGATTTGGTGGCGGTCGCCGAACAACACGGAACACCGCTCTTCGTTTATTCTGAGGCCCGCTTACGCGAGAATGCCCGCGGCCTGAGCGCTGCCTTCGGGCCCGGATCGACCGTCTGCTTTGCGAGCAAGGCGTGCGCCAATCTTTCGATCCTACGCCTCATGGAGGAAGAAGGAGTCGCGATTGAGGTCAATTCCGGCGGGGAATTGGCCAAGGCCAAGCACGCTGGATTCGATCCCGGCCGAATTGTCTTCAACGGCGTCGCCAAGAGCCATCGGGAAATCGTTGCAGCACTCGACCCACCCATCAAGGCGATCAACGTCGATTCGGTATTCGAAATGCAGCGCATTGCTGATATCGCGGCCGAGCGTGGTGTGCGCGCCAACGTCGCGCTGCGGGCCGTGCCCCATGTCGAGGGCGGCAGCACCGCAAGCATCGAAACCGGCTCCACCCGTTCCAAGTTCGGTTTGATCGACGAGGAGATCGAGAGCTGCCTGGAGATCGCCTCCTCTCGGCCTGATTCACTCTGCATCGCCGGACTGCATTTTCACATTGGCTCGCAGATGACGAACATCGAGCTTTATGCCGCCGCCACTCGCTTCGTCTGCGAACGGGCAGCCAAGATCCGTCAACGTTTCCCCGACGATTTCGTACATATCAATATCGGCGGTGGCTTTCCGGTGAGCTACGTCAAGTACGACGATAAAACGCCTGAGATTGGCTTCTTCCACACCGAGGTGACAGCCGCCGACATCGCTCGCGAGGTCCGCCCGATCATCGACGATCTACTGGGTGCGAATATCGAGATTCTGACCGAACCGGGCCGCTCGATGACTACGAATGCTTGTGTGGTGCTCAGCCGCGTCGAAAACATCAAACAGCGCGGCGACACGACCTGGCTCTATATCGACGCGGGTTACAGCGTGATTTCAGAATCGGACGGCTGGTACTTCCACATGATCGCCGCGAATCGCACCGCCGAGCAACCGACCCGCCATTTCCGCGTCGTCGGCCCGCTCTGCGATTCCGTCGATGTTTATTTCGACATCGAGGGCGAGGCCAAGCTCAAGGCTCTACTCGAAGCCGAACCCGCTCTAGCCACTCATCGAGATCTGCTGGCCAATCAACTCGTTAAGGGGCCCGGCTTTCTCGAACTTCCCGCGGCGACCGGCGCGGGTGACCTGATCGCGATTCTCGACACGGGTAGCTACCAGATCGAAACAACCACCCATTACTGCGGCCGCGCGCGACCGGCCGTCTTGATGGTGCGGGAATCGGGCGAGATCGATGTCATTCGCCGGGCCGACCGCGTCGAGGACCTGTGGTCTCAGGAGGAAAACCCGGCTGCAAAGCTCTAGCCGCACACCCACGAATCAACGCTGCTCCGAGCTGCAATCGGCGACTTTGCCGTCGGCGGTCAGGTAGAAGCGGTAAATCCAGCGAGCGTTCTCGGTCACGAGCGCGTAGTGGGCAATCCTCGTCACCGTCTCACCCAGCCATTCCATCGAGCTTGATCCCAGGTCGTCGTCTTCGAGTCATAAAAAGCTCTTCGTCTTCTCGAGGAGCTTGCCGGTAAACCGGCGGTCGCCCAGTGCAGGGTCTTACTCCACGTTTCCACGGTACTCAACCGAATGCCTCTTATCGGACATTGCCAAAAACGCAGCTTCTTTTGCCTATTGACTCTGCAGACGGCTACAGAAACTACAATTCCCGTATGCAATCCCCGCCCGCGAGTAGGAAATTTAAGGGGGGTAGGTTCATCCGGTCGATGCAACATCTTTTGTTAAAAGCCTGTCGGCCCGAGGGGGCGCTGCATAGCGATTGGCAGCGTACGATGGCACATGGATGCAACCAAGTGACGGGTTGGACACAGTCCGTCCGGCGGCTGGGCGAGGAACGTTGGCGGGCAGGCGCCCCACGTTGGTTGACCCTCCTCCAGCCACCCCTTAGGCTCATCCGGGCTTTCGAGGTCGGATCATTATGGCGGATCGGGAAGAGGCTGGGGCCCTGAGCGAGGCTGACGGCCCTCCGGCACGAGTCGACGTTTCGCTAAAGCAGAAGCTGCTGCTCTCCATCGGCTCCCCACTGCTGTTCTGGGCGCTCATGGAGCTGGGGCTGGGGCTCGCCGGGGTGGAGCCCCTGATCGTCGAGCACGATCCCTTCCTCGGTTTTTCCCAGGCGCTTCGCGTCTACGAAGAGGTTCCCGAGCGCGGCGTAATGCGCACCAAGGAGCACGCCACCCGGCATTCGTTCGCTAGCCAGGAGTTCGCTGCGACAAAGCCGCCCGGAGGTTTTCGCATCTTCACGTTGGGAGGCTCGAGTGCGCTCGGTTTTCCATGGGGCGCCGAGATCGCTTTCACCCGCCTGCTCGGCGACGCCCTACGCCACCAGTGGCCGGACCGACCCATCGAAGCCGTGAACGCCGCCGCCATGTCGTACGCGTCGCACCGGTTGCGCATCCTCGCACACGAGCTGAAGACCTACGAGCCGGACCTCTTTGTGATCTACGGCGGACACAACGAGTTCGTCGAGCGACGCTTCTATTCCGACCGTCTCGACCGACCCGCAGCGCTCGACCCGCTACTGCTGATCCTGTACCGCTCGCGCTTGTACTCGGCCATGGCGCGGTTGCTCCACAGGGCGCCTGAGGAGAGCACCGACAGCCGAGGCCCCAACAACCAAGGCACCGGCCAGTTGCTCGGCCTCGACGTCACGCGGAAGAAGGGGATGTACACTCTGGAAACCGAGCGCCGGGAAGTCCTGGTCAGCTTCGAGGAGAATGTCCGCGCCATCATCGACATCGCCGAAGACGCTGGGGCGAAGGTCGTGATCTCAACGGTGCCGTCCAACATCCGGGATTGGTCGCCCAATCAATCGGTGCCGGATCCTGGTCTGTCGGAGGAGGAGCGCAACCAGGCGCTGGTTTTCCTGTCGCGCGGCAAGGCTGCCCTCGGGCGCAAGGACGCGGCAGAGGCAGCCCGCTTGCTCGAGCAGGCACGCGACCTCAGTCCTAAGCACGCGGAGGTGCAGTTCCGATTGGGTCGCGCGTATGATGCGCTCGGCCGCTGGGATGATGCGCGACGCGCCTTGACCGCCGCCCGCGATCTCGACGCCCAACCTTCGCGGGCGATGACCCGCATCAACGAGACCTTGCGGCGTGTCGCGGCGGATCGCGGTATTCCATTGGTCGACGCCGAGCGTGTGTTCGAGAACGAGTCACCAAACGGATTGGTTGGCTTCAATCTCATCGAGGACTACGTGCATCCAAACCCAAAGGGACACGAGCTGATCGCCTATGCGTTGTACGAGCTCCTCCTGCGCGAGGGGCTGGTCGGCGAGCAGCATCAGCCCGATCCCACCAACTTCGCCAAGGCTCTCGAGGTGAGCACCGCCGAGCGGGATGCCGCGGCCGGCGAAGGCGCCAGCGTCGCCAAACGGGCGGCCATGCTCTACAACCTGGCCTTTGTGCTGCAGAGCCAGGGCCACCGCGACGAGGCCATAGAGAAATACCGTGCCTGCTTGAAGCTCAACCCGTCCTACGGCGCCGCACACGTCAACCTCGGGGCCCAGCTCGCCATGGCAGGCAAGCCCGAGCAGGCACTCTTTCACTTTGAGCGGGCCCTCGCCTACACGCCGGACAGCCAGAATGCTCGGGTCGCGCGCGGCCGCGTTCTCATGTTTCTAGATCGCGACGCCGTCGAAGTCCTCAAAGAGGCCACCGAGCACGATCCCAAGGACGCCGGCGCCTGGGACGCATACGGGATGGCGTTGATCACGCAGGCCAAGGACTATCCCCGAGCGACCGCTGCGTTCCGCAAGGCACTCAAGCTGGAACCACGTTTTGCCGGCGCCATGAGCAACCTGGGCCGGGCTCTGGTTAGCGCAGGGCAACTCGCCGAGGGCGTCACGTGGTTTGAAAAGAGCTTGGAGCTACGACACGGCAACACGGTCACCAAGCTCCACTACGCGCTGGCCCTCATACGTCTCGAACGTTTCGATCAGGCACGCGTGACGCTGCGATCGGTGCTGGCTGTCGAGCCCGACAACACCCGCGCCAACCGGGCCATCGATATCATCAACCGACGGGACCCGCCCACTCCCTGAGAGAGGATAGGCATTTGTCTGCTTATCCTCGCTCCTCGGTAGCGTTATGATCCCTCCTCCGCCCTCGTACCCATAGGCGCCAACCCCCCGATGCCGATCTTCAGCCGACTCGACCCCTTTTTCGAACGCGAATTGCGATTTCTCACAGACGTCCACGAAAAAGTCGTGGGCGAGCAGGAGGGTGACCTGCCCGCATTAACTGGTCCAGGTTCAGAGTTAATTTACGCAGCTTTGTGGTTCATGGGTAATTCCTCTCCAGGTACGATGATTTCAGGTGGCGAATAGGAAATTCAAGGGGCGTTTTCGCCAAGGCCCGATAAGTGAGATTATCTTAAATCGGCCTCAGGCCTCCTCCCAGCGAGGATAATTATTCAATTGCCATCGGGTACTCAAGATTGGATCATTACTAAAATAGAATATAGTGATAATAATGAGAGTGGGTACCTATAAGACTACATCATCATCTGTAACTCAGTAGAAGCAGATGTAAAACAATCATTAACTTCTGCCCAGAGATTAATCCGGGCAGAATTAACCTGATTAATTCTATGTCATTCTATGCGCGACAATAACTCCCTGATTTTATCTGTTATTGAACCAGAACCACGACCGTAATTAGATAAAACTGACGCGACATAACCCTGATCAAGATAGATATCCATATTAGAGCTGATACCGACAAAACCTCCTCCATGACCAACGATGCGATTAGCTGGCGTCCCAGAGATGATAAAGCCGTAACCGTAATCATCAGAATGAAACTCCGGTTTAGCTGAGTAGAGCATCTCTGTGTATTTTTTATCAAGCAGTTTGAATTGTGTTAAAGCCTTGGCGAAACGCTGCAGATCTCCAACTGTTGAATATCCTCCTCCTGCTGGGGTGCCTTTAATCACACGCCGGTATAAATTGTTGCTCCAGCCTGTCTGGTTGTGGCTATTGGCTTCATAACCAATGGCCAGATTTGGCACAGGTTGATCCATCTCGAAACTATCACTACTTTTCATGCCAGCAGGTTTGTAAATATGTTCACGAATGTAACTGTAATAATCCTGTCCGGTAACCTTCTCGATGACAACTCCCAGCATAAACATACCTGTATTGCTATAACGGTTATCTGTACCGGGTTCAAAAGCCAGGGTTTCATTCTTGATTAGTGGTTTGAAATCATCCAATGCAAGATAGATATTATTCGATGATTGTCGATATTTTCGACTGAAAAAACTGCCAAGACCTGAAGAATGGGTGAGCAGATGTTGTATTTCTATCTTCTGAGCAATCTCCTTAGTTAACCAGCTTTCATCAATAAATTGCTCTAATTTATCCGTCAAATTTAATTTATCCGCGGCTATCAGTTGCAGGATAGCGATGGAGGTAAACATTTTATTCATCGAACCCAGATTGAATTTAGTTTGTACATTATTGGCAACAGAAAAACGTTTGCTCGCCATGCCATGAGCAGCTTTGTACAAGACTTTATCGTCTTTGCTTAATAGTACACTGCCAGAAAAAACATCATTGTCTGACATGCGTTTAACGAAGCCATCCAGTTCCTGAATTGCTGCATCCAGTGTTAGTGGACTCAGTTCAGGGAGATCTTTGGGAATATTCGCAGGGTAAACATCAAAGTTATCAATTTTCTGTGGGTTGTCATTATCCATGGTGAAGATAACCGCTCCCCAACTTTCAGTCCTCTTCGCTTTGAAGATGAAGGTCGATTGATTTTTAGGTCTTGGTCCATCATAAGTACGCAATGAGTGAAATGTCATCAGACCATTCTTGGTTTTATATTCAAGCATATAGCCAATGAGCTCATCCATTGAATATTCCTCAAGCATTTTTGCAGAGAAATTATTCTTGCTAAAGGTAGCTATTTTATTTCTATCACCAGAATTTACTGCTGCAAGAAAAGGCTTGATAAGTTGTGCGCCCAATTGCTCAGTTAGTTTTCCTGAATCGTAATAGTCGGCCTCGATGGAAGTGTGTATCAGTCCTGTGAACAGGATAGTAAGTAGGTATTTCAAGTTTATATAACTCCTGTATTATTAGATGTGCCTGTGACCTAGCCTGAAATAACTGGTCCAGATCGAAAGTGGTAAACAGCCACCTGAGGAGATCTGAACCATGCCGAAGAAACGGTATAACGCCGAAGCGATCATCCACAAGCTACGAGAAGCCGACGTTTTGCTCAGTCAGGGGAAAAGCGTCAGCCAGGCCTGCAAGCAGCTCGGTGTCAGCGATCAGACCTACTACCGCTGGCGCAAAGCTTACGGCGGGATGAAAGTCGACCAAGCGAAGCG
>SMVA01009649.1_pt1 | contig 20605 bp, 15 predicted proteins | sample 2456451 | NCBI WGS metagenome assembly SMVA01 (sample SAMN11095933, study PRJNA526329) | marine sediment metagenome | biome: Marine sediment; feature: Surficial sediment; material: Deep marine sediment; isolation source: Hadal surficial sediment | place: Pacific Ocean | collected 2014-05 | depth... | reverse complement strand
CCTTCGGGTTCGATCTCGCGGGGAACGTGGGTGATGCCGCGGCTCGCGCCGAAGTGGTGTTTACCCACTCGAACCGCGACATCTGGCCGATCGAGTCCGCCGCTTCGAAAGACCTGGGCAGCTTCTGGCAGGCCGTTGTCTCCGTCGACTACCTCTTTGATCTGGGCACCGGCGTGTATCTCCTCGTCGAGCATCTCTACAACGGCAATGCCCTCGGCTTCGGGGCTGGACGCGCCGGCGCGCTGCTGCCGTTCTTTCAGAAGACATCCAGGTCTCCACCCGGCATCGGTCTGCCGCCGGGCCCGTTCGTCCGGACGGTCTCGCGGGCCCGCTTCGGTGGGAGTCGCGTGATCACGTCCGCTGAAAATACCACCGGCATGAGCCTGGGGTACGACCTGACTGCCGAGATCCGGGCCGACTTCCTGGCCCTTTACGACTGGGAGGGACAGAGCGCCAGCTTCTTCCCGGCCCTCCGTTACAACGCCTTCGACTGGCTCGAGCTCACGCTTGGGGGGCAGTTCTTCTTGGGTCCGCAGTTGTCCCAGTACGGCGACGTGAAGCCGCTGGGATATCTGATCGCCGAGTTCTTCTTCTGAGGAGCGACCGGCTACAATGAGTCGTCCCCCAGACTTTGGGGCGTGGAGGCCTCTCTATGAATCGCGTCCTGAACCTGGTGACTTCGTTCGGTGCCACCCTCAGCCGGCTCGGAGCCGGTCTCGCGGCGGGGGAGATCGGCCCGCGTCCGTCACAGACCCTGGAGCTCTACGAATTCGAGGCCTGTCCGTATTGTCGCAAGGTCCGCGATGCGTTGACGACGCTTGACCTGCAGGTGAAGATTCGCCCCTGTCCCAAGGGCGGCACGCGCTTCCGGCCCGAGGTGAAGCGACGCGGTGGCAAGGAGTTGTTCCCCTTCCTGGTGGACCCGAACACCGGGAAGGAGATGTACGAGTCCGATGACATCATCGAGTACCTGTTCGGGAACTACGGCCGCGGGTCGGCGCCGTTCCTGCTGCGCAGAGGCCCGGCGAACGACGGGACCTCGATGCTGGCCTCTGCTTGGCGTCCTGGCATGGGAGCGCGTGCCGTATCCAGCCGGGAGCCGGCCCTGCCCCTCGAGCTCTACAGCTTCGAAGCCTCTCCGTTCTGTCGCATCGCGCGCGAGGCGCTCTGCGAGCTGGAGATTCCGTACCTACTCCACAACGTCGGGAAGGGCAGTCCCAGCCGGGACGCTTTCGTAACGCGCTCGGGGAACATGATGGTTCCCTTCCTGGTGGACCCGAACACGGGCCAGGAAATGTTCGAGTCGGCGGACATCGTGCGTTACTTGAAACAGACCTACGGCTGATACGATCTGGCCGCGAGCCGGTTGGAATCGTATCCGCTCGGGATCACGTCGTGATCCCGAGGCTCGCACGAGGCGCTGGGATCATCGAACAATGTCCCCCGACGGGTCCGGGTCGATCGGATCAGGCGAGATTCGAGAGGCGGTCGATCGTCTCGCGGGCCTCGTTCATCACGCGGTCGATGATCTCGGCGCACGGCAGGATATCGAGGATTCCACCGACGCCCTGACCGACCGGCATGCACGCCGTGTTCCGGTCGATGCCGTCACTGCTCGTATCCTTTCGCAACAGGGGCATCACATCGTTGCTCTGGGAGACAATCATCTGCTGGGGGAAGGGCTGGATGTCTTCGGGCCTCGACTCCCAGTCATCGACGTAGGCGTTGCGTACGACGCGCATGGGCTTGCCCGAGTAGCAGCGGGTTACGATGGTGTCGGCGGAGCCGATCTCGGTGATCGATTTCTTGTAGATCTCGGCGGCGTGGGCTTCGTGGGAAGCGATGAAGCGGGTGCCCATCCAGACGCCCTGGGCGCCGAAGGCCAGCGAGGCGGCGAGTCCGCGTCCATCCACGATCGACCCGGCCGCCAGCACGGGAATGTCGACCGCATCGACGATTTGGGGAATCAATGCGATGCCCGCGACCTTCCCGGTGTGACCGCCGGCTTCGGTTCCCTGGGCGACGACCACGTCACAGCCGGCCTGTTCGGCGCGCACGGCGTGGCTCACCTTGCCGCACATGCTCACGACCTTGAGACCAGCGTCGTGGCAGCGCTCGATCACGGCTTCGGGAACACCCAGACCAGCAATGAACGAGCTCGCACCCTCCCCGATGATTACGTCGATCGCGGCCATCACCGTGTCGGGCAGGGCGGCCAGCAGATCGACGCCGAAGGGCTTGTCGGTGATCTCGCGGACCCGTCGCATCTGCTTGCGGATGCCCTCGGGATTCTCGGTCGCCATGCCGAGTGTTCCGTAGCCCCCGGCAGCAGACACCGCGGCGCAGACGTCGGCATAGGCGACACCGCCCATTCCAGCCAGAAAGATCGGGACCTCGATGTCGAACATGTCACAGATGGGGGTTCGTAGATTGCTCATGATTCCGCTCGCCCTTCGGTCAGGTTGTAGTTCGCCGCAGCGGCGAACTGCGGGAGGGGGTGGCGCCTGCCGGGGATTCTAGGGCAGTCGGAGAACTCGTGGGCTGGCGTTCGAATGCCACCGCGACAGAAGCGGAATCTGCTTTGATTCGCGAAGTGTTCCAACTACTTGGCGGGGGCTGGTCGCGTTAGAATGCCGCCTCTGCGCAGCGAAGTTGCACTGCCGAGGAGAGACTCCCCCATGCCGATCCACTACGAGAAGAACAACGAGCACATCGTCAAGATCACCATCGACCGTCCCGAGGCCCGAAATGCGCTGGACCTCTACCACTTTCGCGATCTGGCTGAGGCGTGGCGCAAATTCAAGGACGACGACGACGCGTGGATTGCGATCGTGACCGGCGTCGAACGCAACTTCATGGTCGGTGCCGACCTCAAGACCTACATCCCACAGATCACGGAGCTCCAGAAGAGGATCGCCAGCGGTGAGGTCGACGAGATCGACGGCTGCAAGCTCAGCGACGGAACCTATGCCGTGCTTCGGAACGTGAAGCTCTACAAGCCGGTGATTGCCGCGATCAACGGTCCCTGTGTGGCTGGCGGCATGGAGATGCTGGGGGGTGTGGACATCCGGATCTCGACCCCCCACGGGCGCTTCGGCGTGATGGAACCCAAGCGCGGACTCTTCGCCGGGGGCGGTACGACGGTGCGGCTGCCGCGCCAGATTCCATTTCCGGCCGCCATGGAGTTCCTACTGACGGCCGAACACTTCCCGGCAGAACGCGCCCTCGAGTTGGGCCTGCTGAACGAGATTGTCGAGGAGGAAGAACTGATGGACAAGGCCTACGACTGGGCGCACCGCATCACGGCGAACGCACCGCTCGCCGTGCAGGCCACCAAGGAGAGCGTGATCCGTGGCCTCGCCGTCGACATGAAAGAGGCCTACCGGCTGGAGAGCAAGCTGGCCCAGACCATCTTTCAGAGCGAGGACGCCAAGGAGGGGCCCAAGGCTTTCGCCGAGAAGCGCGAGCCGCAGTGGAAGGCGCGATGACCGATCCGTTGACTCCCTGCATCGTCGGTGTCGCCCAGCGGACTTTCCATCCGAAAGAGGGCGATGCACCCGAACCGCTCGAACTCTGGGAAGAGATGGCCCGATTGGCTGCCGCGGACAGCGGTGGAACCGACGTCGTCGCCGCCATCGATGATGTTCGTGTCGTCTACAGCCTGAGCTGGCAATACGATGATCCGCCTGCGCGACTGGCCGAGCGTCTCGGGCTGGGAGAGGGTGGTCGCCACTATTCGGGACTCTCGGGCACGTCACCCCAGAAATTCGTCGACGAGGCTGCGCGCCAGATCCTTGCCGGAGATCGGGACGTGGTCCTGATCGTCGGGGGCGAAGCGCTCGCGACCAAGAAGCGACTCAAGAAGGCCGGAGAGAAGCTGGCCTGGAGCTTCCGTCCGGAGCAGAAGCCCGGCATGCCGTTCGCCGATCCCTTCCATCCGGCCGAGATCGCCCATGAGGTCTTCCAGGCCTACCTGACCTTCGCCATGTTTGACGTGGCTCGTCGCGCGCACCTGGGGCTCACACCCGAAGAGTATCTCCTCCTGCTGGGCGAACGGATGGCCCCCCTGTCCGAGGTGGCCGCCAAGAATCCACGGGCCTGGCTTCGTCAGGCCCACAGCGCCCGGGAGCTGATGGAGGTGACGCCCGAGAACCGGATGGTCGCCTACCCGTACCCCAAGGCGATCGTCGCAATCATGGACATCGACATGTCCGCTGGCCTGCTGCTCGCCAGCCACCAGAAGGCGGACGCGCTCGGCATTCCCCGGGATCGTCGGGTGTATTTGAGGGGATTTGGTTACGCCCAGGACCCGGTCTACGTGGCCGAACGCGAAGATCTGTGGCGTTCGCGGGCCATGCAGGAGGCGAGTCGGGTGGCACTTGCGTGCGCCGGGATCGGCATCGACGAGGTGGCGTATTTCGATCTGTACAGCTGCTTCGGAAGCTCGCTCAACTTTGCTTGCGACGCCCTGGGAATCGCGGCGGACGATCCGCGTTCGCTGACAGTCACCGGCGGGCTCCCCTTCCACGGCGGCCCGGGCAATGACTACATGACCCACTCGATTGCGACGATGGTGGAGAAGCTTCGGAAGGATGCGTCCGCCTTCGGCCTCGTCAGCGGCGTCGGCATGCACATGCAGAACCACGTGTTCGCTGTCTATTCCGCCACTCCGGCGAAGCTCGAGCCGGTCGAGGAGGCCGCGCTGCAGGCCCGGGTCGACGAGGTCGGCAAGCGCTCGATTCAGCATCCTGCCAGTGGTGCCGCGACGATTGCGGCCTACAGCGTGGTGCATCGGCGGCAGGGAGCCGCTTGGGGCGTCGCCGTCTGTGACCTGAACGATGGGCAGCGTTGTTATGCACGCACCGATGACCCTGCACTGATGCAGTCGATGCAAGACAGCGAGTGGGTAGGGCGCGCCGTCGTGCTCGAAGGCGATGGCAGGGGACCGAACCGCATCGTGGGCTGATGCATCAGTTGCGTTCCAACAGCGCCTGCTGGGCGTATCGCTTTGCCCAGACCTGATCGACCTTGCCGGTCGGGAGCCGTTGGATCTTGCACAGGATCAGCTCACGGGGAACCTTGTAGCCGGCCAGGTGTTCGCGGCAGTGGGCCTGAAGCTCTTCCAGGCTCGGCGCTTCGACACCTTCCTGGATCTCGACCAGGGCGGCGACCCGCTCCATCCAGGCCTCATCGGGAATGCCCAGCACGGCGACGCCGCGTACGGCGGGGTGGCGCGCCAGCACACCCTCGACCTCGTCGGGAAAGATCTTCTCGCCGCCGGAATTGATGCAGCTCGAGCCGCGTCCCAGCAGTGTGATCGTTGCATCTGCTTCGACACGAGCCCAGTCTCCGGGCAAGACCCAGCGGACCCCGCCGGCGTCCGTGACGAAGGTCTCGGCTGTCTTCTTTTCATCCTTGTAGTAGCCGACCGGGATGCTTCCGCTGCGTGCGAGGCGGCCCACGCCGCCGGGCTCGACCTTCCGCAGCGCTTCGTCGAGAACCGCCACGCTCGGATCCAGCTTGAAGCGCGGACCCGTGGTCGGATCGAAGCCTCGCGTCTCCTTGGCAGCACTCCCGATCTCGGAGCTGCCAATCCCGCCGGTGATGAAGACCCCGCCGAACGCCTCGCGCAGCAGCTTGCGCACTGGATCGGTCAGCAGCGCGCCGCCGGTCGAGATCGCCATCAGCGAGCGCGTGTCCCAGCTCCTGGCGGGATCGAGACGGGTCTCTGCGAGGGGTCTGCCCATGGCGTCGCCGATGATGCTCAGGGTGGTGACGTGCTCGCGTTCGATGATCGACAGCACCTCGACGGGATCGAAATTTCGGGAGACGGGAAGCAGGCCGACGCCGCCGTTGAAGATCGTGATGAACATCGGCCACTGTCCGCCCCCGTGCATGAGCGGCGACAGGGTGAGCGTGTGCATGTTGAATGGATTGTTGGCCTGCTTGACGATGTCTTCGGGACGTTCGAGCTCACCGGCCAGGGGACGCGCCAGGTTCGAGTACAGGTCCTCGTGACGCCAGAGAACACCCTTTGGCATGCCGGTGGTTCCGCCGGTGTAAACCAGGTAGATGTCATCACCGGAACGAGGTCCGAAGTCGCGTTTCTCGGATTGGCCGCTCAGGACTTCTTCGTATTCCACGCCGGGGCCGGACGCATTGGAGCCGTCCTCCAGCACGATGTAGGTCTCGAGGGCGGAAAACTCCGGTTCGAGCGCCGCCACCGATTCGCCGAAGCCGCGCTCGTAGAGCAGGGCCTTCATGTCCGCGTTGTCCCAGATGTAGCGGAGCTCGTCGGTGACGTACCGGTAGTTCACGTTGATGGCGGCCGCCCGGATCTTCCAGCAGGCGAGAAGCGCTTCGACCCATTCGATCCGGTTGTAGGCGTAGATTCCAACGTGGTCGCCGCAGCCAATGCCGCGATTCTGGAGGAAGTGTGCGAGCTGGTTCGCGCGGCGCTCGAGGTCTGCACGCGTGCGTCGCACGTTGCCAGCGACCAGGACGCTGGCGTCCGGCTGTGCGTCGCACAGGCACTCGAAGAGATCGGCGAGCTGAAATTCCATCGCGAGTCTGATCCGGTCCTCCGGCGTCAGATCCGGGCGAGCACCTGTTGGCTACTCGCTCCCGACCGTTGGGGACCGTTTGCTAGTCCGCGCTGACGAAGGCGGAGGCGAGCTGTTTCATCACATCGCCCGTGGTCACGGGGCGACCCTTTTCGACGCTGGGCGGCGTTCCGCCGGACGTCTTGAGCGGTGACAGATCGACGTCCGTCGCAGTTGCACGCAGCGCGCCGACCGTGCACTGCTCCTTGGGGATGTGCTTGTAGGGGTCGTACTGGAACAGGCGCATGGCATTCTCGTGGGTGATCTTGTTGATTTCGTCATCGGGAACGTCGGTGAGGCAGCGCGAGAGGATCTCCGGGGCCTCGGGCCAGGTGGTATCCGAGTGGGGGTAGTCGCACTCCCATGTGATCATGTCGACACCGATGTCGTAGCGGTTCTTGAGGCCGAACTGGTCGTCGATGAAGCAGGTGATGATCTTCTCGCGGAAGAGGTCGCTCGGAAGCTGGTCGCCGAAGTCCTGGTTGGTCCAGTACTTGTGGTGCTTGTAGACGTAGTCGGCGCGTTCCAGCAGGTACGGGATCCAACCGATTCCCCCCTCGGCGAGTGCGAACTTGAGGTTCTTGTACTTTCGCAGCTGCTGCGACCACAGCAGGTCGGCCGCGCAATTGGCGATGCTCAGCGGGGTTGTGTGGATCATCACATCGACCGGAGCGTCGGGGGACGTGAAGTGCATGCCGCCCCCTGAACCGATGTGGATCACGCAGATGGTGCCTTCCTCGTCGCAGGCTTGCCAGAATGGATCCCAGTGCGGGCTGTGAAGACCCGGGTGCCCCATTGCCTGAGGATCCTGGCTGAAGCTGACGGCGTGGCAGCCCTTCTTGGCGACCCGTTTGACTTCGTCCGCCATCAGCTTTGGATCCCAGATCGGGGGGAGTGACAGCGGAATGAAGCGGCCGGGGTAGGTGCCGCACCACTCGTCGATGTGCCAGTCGTTGTAGGCCTGCAGCAGGGCAAGGGCGAGCTCCTTGTCCTCGCAGCTGGCGAAGAGCTGGCCTGCGAACTGCGGGAACGACGGGAAACACATTTGGCCGAGCACGCCGTTGACGCTCATGTCGCGCACGCGCTCGTGGATGTCGAAGCAGCCGGGCCGCATCTGGTCATACGAAGTCGGCTCCATGCCGTACTGCTCGGGGGGGCGGCCGACGACGGCGTTCAGGCCAATGTTGGGGAGCGGTCGCCCCTGAAACAGCCAGCAGTCGGTGCCGTCCTTCTTGCGCAGCGGCTTGGGCGCCCGGTCCTGGTACTTCTGGGGAAGGTGCTTCTCGAAGATGTGGGGAGGCTCGACGACGTGGTCGTCGACACTGACCATGATCATGTCGTCGATCTTCATTGGGGGGCTCCTTCGCGTCGGGCAGGGGCCTCGATGCATATATCTGACATTCCGTCAGATACCGTATGCGGCTTTCCGGGTCGTGTCCAGCCAAACCAATCGGGGCCGCTCGAGGAAGCCGCTGATGGTCGTTTCAGGCCCGAATCAGGCTTGAATCACAGAATCTGACGAATCGTCAGATATTGAGTAGACTGCCGTTCCGGTGCGGTCCGGCTGGCCGCCAGGGAGATCCGCTTCGCATGCGTTCGTCGCAGTCCGACAGCCTGCAGTCCCCCCTGGGTTGCCTCCGTCCCCAGCATGCTTGCGGCATCGGCGTGGTGTTCTTTAGGGGCTGCAGGGCGGGCAGTACCCTCTCCAGCAGGGCGCCGTGCCCGTGTACAGTCGGGCGATCGGTAGCTCTCGAATCTGCCGTGGGTCTTCGGGCCCTCTGCGAGGTGACGCTTTGAGCGAGAACTGGCGCGAGCATCGCTATCCCTTCACGCCGTATCCGCGGGGTTGGTTCCGCGTGGCCTACGCGTCCGAGATCGAGCCGGGCGAGGTGAAAACCCTCGAATTCCTGGGCCAGGAGTTTGTCGCCTACCGCACCGAATCCGGCGCGGTTGCCGTTGTGGAACCGCATTGTCCGCATCTGGGTGCCCACCTGGGGCACGGTGGCAAGGTGATCGGCGAATCGATTCGTTGCCCCTTCCACCACTGGGAGTTCGATCTGACCGGCACGTGTTCGAAGATTCCGTACGCCAAGCGGATTCCGCCAATGGCGAAGCTGGGTGCGAAACACGTGGTCGAGGTCAACGGCATCGTGATGGTCTGGCACGACAACGCCGGTGGCGAGCCGAATTTCGAGATTCCCGTGCTGCCCGAACTCGACGAAGAGGGTTGGCTGCCGCTGCAGGTCGAAAAGTGGACGGTGCGCGCCAGCTGGCTCGACATGAACGAGAACAGCGTCGACCAGGCGCACTTCAAGTTCATCCACGGGACCAAGACCATTCCGCCCACCACGGCCGCGATCGACGGCCACAAGCACATCGCCACTTCGCAGTTCACCATGAAGGTTCCGGGCGGCGAAGCCGAGACTTCGCTGATCACGACCGAGCATGGGCCTGGTTTCCAGACGGTTCACATGACCGGGCTGATCGACACGCTGATGATCAACACGGCGACGCCTATCGATGAGCAGATGACAGACGTCAGTTTCGCGTACACCGTGCGGGTTGATGGCGACACCCGCAAGATTCACTTGGCTGAAGCGATCATCAAGGACCTGAAGGAACAATTCGAGCACGACCGCCCCATCTGGGAGAACAAGATCCACTGGGAGCGACCGATGCTGTGCGATGGCGACGGGCCGATCTCGACGTATCGCAAGTGGTACGCGCAGTTCGTCTAGTGAAAGACGGGGGGCGAAGCATGGAATACAAGATCATCGACTGCGACCAGCACGTGATCGATCCGCTGGATCTGTGGGAGAAGTGGCGCTGCCGAAGCAGTATCACGACAAGGCGCCCAAGCGGGTGAAGGACGAGGATGGGGGCGACGCTTGGAAGCTGGGCGGGAATGTCGAGTCGATCGGTCTGGTGGCCGCCGTCTTCTTTCCGCCCCAGTACAAGACTCGCAAGGTCGCGGCCAAGAAGGGCGGGGCGGCCCAGCTCACGGCCTTCGCCAGCAACATGAGCCGGATGCCCACACTGATCGCCGAGATGACGTTCAACGCGGTCTTCGTGCGCTTCCCCGGGCCTCACCATCGTCGGAGCCGAAGGGGGCGCCGGCTGGGTGCCGTTCCTGCTGCAGGAGATCGACGATCGCTACAGGCGCAACCGTTACGGGTGCGAGGTCGATCTCCACGTGTTGCCCAGCGCGTATTTCCGCCGGAACTGGCAGGTGGGCTTCCTGCGTGACCCCTATGGCGTTCGCAACTGCGACGCGGTGGGCGTCGAGAACATGATGTGGTGCAGCGACTTCCCCCACCACATCAACGACTGGCCCTACGCGCGGTATCTGATCGATGAGATGTCCCAGGGCCTCGACGCGGCCAAGAAGCGCAAGATCTTCTGCGAAAACGCCGGGAAGCTGTACGGCTTCCTGTAGGCTGGACGGTTCACTGGCCCGAGGAGCCCCCATATGTCCTTCGAAGTGAACCGGCGCCTGGTGGCGAAGCGGTCGCCGCTGGAAACGGACGCCGTCGTGGATTCCGTGACCGCCGGCATCATCCGTGGTGCTTTCGAGACCTTCTGCTTCGAGACGGCCATTCACCTGGGCCGCTCGGCCTCGTCCGCCATCATCAACCAGTCAAACGAGCGCAATGCCAGCATCATCGACGCCCACGGCCGCATGGCCGGGATCTCGGTTGGCATTCCCCAGCTGCTCTTCATTTCGCCGCTGGCGGTGCGCTGGGGCCTCGAGCACTTCGAGGAAGACGACTGGGGACCGGGTGATGTTTTCGTCGGCAACGATCCCGACCACGGTGGCGGTCACCTGCCGGACTACACGGTCTACGCCCCGTGTTTCGACTCCGATGAGAAGCTGGTGGCGATCCAGGCGATCCAGGCCCACCAGGGTGACACCGGCGGCAAGGACCCGGGCGGCTTCTCGGTCGACTCCATCGACATCTTCCACGAGGGCATGCCGATCCCGGTGGTGAAGCTCGTCCACCGCGGCCAGAAGCGGCGCGACATCGTCGACATGATCATCCGCAACAACCGCCTGCCGTCCTTTCCGGGCGACCTCGCCGCGATGATCGGCGCCGCCCAGCTGGGCGCTCGACTGCTGGGTGAACTCGTCGAAAAGTGGGGGGCCGATGTGGTGCGGGCCGCGATCAATTGGGAGATCGACGAAACCGAGCGCCGCTTCCGCCAGGAGGTTTCGCGCTGGCCCGACGGAACCTACGAGGCCGACGTCTGGATCGATCAGGACACCGCGGGCAACAAGGACGTGCACGTGCACGTCGCCTGCATTGTTGAGGGCGATCAGCTCACGGTCGACATGACCGGCTGCGACGACCGGCCCGAGCTGGTGAACGTCTGGAACACGCTGTCGAACAGCCGTGGTTACGCCATGGCCCAGCTGGTGTCGATGGTGGATCCATCCATCATCAAGAACGAGGGTCTCTTCAACGCGGTTGAGATGATCATTCCCGAAGGCACCATCGTACAGCCGCCACCCAACAAGCCGGCCGCGCTCGGTGCTTTCCATCCGGCGTGCGAGATCGGTGAAGCCATCTGCATCGCGCTCTCGAAGATTCTTCCCGAGCGCTCGTCGCCCCAGGTCTACAAGCTGGGCATGCCGAACGCAGTGATCGGCTTCAATGAGCAGGGCCAGATGTGGATGGACCAGGGTGTGGACGTGCGTTCGTCGGACGCCTCGGCCACCCAGGGCATCGACGGCTGGGGATCGTTGTGCAGCGGGCTCGGCAACCTGTATCTCGCCCAAGCCGAGGATGCCGAGAGCCGCTTTCCAGTGATCAACATCTCGCGTGAGATGACGATTGATACTGGTGGTGCCGGACGCTGGCGGGGGCAGTCGGGCACGCTCAACGTCAAGCAGGTGCTCGAGCCCTGCACGGCCATGTCCTGGATGGTGTCGATCGAGCATCCCCTGCGCGGCCTGTGCGGGGGCGACGATGCCGGACCCTACGGCAACCGTTTCGAGGTGGGGTCCCCCAATGAGTACGAAGTGACGGGCTCGGTGCGCGCCAACCTGCCGGCCGGGGCGGTGATTGCCTATCAGTACGGGGGCGGCGCTGGCTTCGAGGATCCGCTGCTGAGAGACCCCGAAGCCGTCAAGGAAGACGTACTGGACGAATACGTGAGCATCGGAGCCGCGCGTGAACGCTACGGCGTGGTCCTGACAGGATCCGCTGAGGAGTGCGACGTCGAGGTCGACGCGGAGGCCACCCGCAGCCTGCGCGAGAAGGTCGCGGCCGAGTGTGCTGCCGTGTCCGGCGGAGCTGGAGACGACGTCGAATGACCTACCGCGTCGGCATCGACATCGGCGGCACCTTCACCGACTTCGCGCTGCTGAAAGACGACAGCCTCGTCCTGGAGAAGACCCTCAGCACGCCCGAGGATCGCTCGCTCGCTGTGATGGAGGGGCTCGAAAAGCTTGCGGCACGCGAGGCGCTCTCACTCGGCGACTTCTTGGAAAAGGTCGAAGCCATCGTCCACGGCACCACGATTGCCGACAACACCCTGATCGAAATGAACGGGGCCGTGACGGGCCTGCTCACCACGGAGGGCTTCCGCGACGAACTCGAGCTGCGGCGTGGCTTCAAGGAAGACATCTGGGACGTGCGGCTGCTGCCACCGAAGCCGATCGCACCGCGGCGGCGACGCCTCACAGTTCCCGAGCGAATCCTGGCCGACGGCAGCGTGCACACGGCGCTCGATGAGGAGGCGGCGCGCAAGGCCGTGCGGCGTCTCAAGAAGCAAGGCGTCGAGTCGGTGGCGATCTCGTTCCTGTTCTCGTTCGTCAATCCGGCCCACGAGAGGCGCGTGGCCGAGATCGTGACCGAGGAGATGCCGGAGGCCAAGATCTCCATCTCTCACGAAGTGCTGCCGCGCGCGCCCGAGTTCGAGCGCACCAGTACCACGGTGGTGAACGCCTACGTAGGGCCACGGGTGACGGCTTACCTGGACCAGCTGGTGAAACGGCTCGAAGACGCCGGTTATTCCCGCGAGCTGCTGGTGATGCAGTCCAGCGGTGGCGTCATGACGCGCGAATACCTGCGCGGCAGTCCGATCCGTATTCTTGCTTCCGGACCCGCCGCTGGCGTCGTGGGTGGCGCGAACATCGGAGTGGCCAAGGGCGCCCAGGACGTCCTATGCGTCGATATGGGCGGCACCAGCTATGACGTGGCCGTGGTGCGCGGCGGCACGGCCCCCGCCGAGCCCAGTTGGAACTGGCACCACCGCTACATGGTCGCCGTTCCCATGGTGAAGGTGGAGACCGTGGGCGCCGGCGGCGGCTCGATCTGTCAGGTGGTGAGCGGTGTGCTCCAGGTCGGACCCGAAAGCGCGGGCGCCGACCCCGGACCGGTTTGCTACGGGCGCGGTGGCGATCGGCCGACCGTCACCGACGCAAACCTGATTCTCGGTCTTCTATCCGAGGACTCCGAGTTCGCGGGTGGCAGCTTTCGGCTCACCCGCAAGGGCGTCGACGAGGCCTTCGAGAAACACTTGGCCGGTCCCCTGGGCTGCAGTGTCGAGGAGGCCGCCTTCGATAGCTGGCGCGTCGTCAACGCCAACATGACCCAGGCCGTACGTCGGACCACGGCGGGGAAAGGCATCGACCCGCGCGAGCTCACCTTGCTCGCCTACGGCGGCAACGGCCCCGTCTTTGCCGGCATCCAGGCCCAGGATCTTGGCATCTCGCGCGTGCTGGTTCCCAAGGCCTCGCCGATCTTCTCCGCGCTGGGCGCGCTCACGGCCCAGCTGTCGATCGACGAAGAACGCTCCTACATTTCAGAGGCGGGGTCCGCCGACATTGCGCGCCTCCGTGAGCTGTGGGAAGAGCTTGACGTCCACGCCGAGAAGTTTTTTCTGGCGGCCGGATATGACCGCAAGGACATCACCGCTCGCTACCAGCTGAACCTCCGCTACCCGGGACAGAACTGGTCACTCACGGTCGATGTAGCGACGGTAAAGGGCGCGCGCGATCTCTCCTTCGTGTCGGAAGCCATGCGCTCCAACGCCATCGACCGCTTCCACTCGAACCACGAAGACGAGTACGGCCACCGCCGCGAGGACGAGCCGCCCGAGATCACGGGCGTGCGCCTGGCCACCTCGGTCGAGAGCCCGAAACCGACGTTCAGCGCGGGTTTTAGCGCGACGCGACGTGAGGCCAAGCCGGCCAAGACCCGGCGCGCCAACCTGGGCGATGGCTTTGCGAAAACGAACATCTTCTCGGGACCCGAACTGGCGCCCGGTCACTGCGTGGCCGGCCCGGCCATCGTCGAAGAGACCTTCACGACCCTCGTCGTCTATCCCGGCTGGCAGGCCATCCTGGACGACGCCGGTGACTACGAGATCACGCGGACTTCGTAGCCGTCCGCTGGAAGCTTCGGGCCAGCAGGCCCTCGAGGACCCAGCCACACAGGTCTTGGGAACCCGCCTGATTTCGAAGCGCCTCAGTTGTCCCGCGGGGACGATGCTCTTCACTCGGAGCTGCGCGCTGTGCTAATTCCTTGGGCGGCAGCGCCATTGCCAACGTCGGAGCGCTTGGGGCGACCGAGCGTGCATCCCATTCCCCCAGTGGGTGTCGCGTGACGCATCCAACCGACAGGCAGCGGAGCACATGGAGGCCACGGGGCCAGCACATGAGCCGTCATGCGGGGAAGGGGTGAGAGACGTGGCAGCACCGGAATTCGTGCAGTCCGATTCGGCCAGTTCGGCGGTCGATCCGAGCCGCGAGCTTCCGCTCGTGGAAGCGCGCGAGCTCGTGAAAGAGTTCTCGACGCCGAAGCTCTGGATCTACTGGTGTGATCTGCTCTTCTACGCAGCCCTTGGCTGGGGCGCGTTCGCCGCGACGCTGATGCTTTCGGATGGCTCGCCGCTGCAGCTGGTGACGATCGTGGTGGCCGGCCTCGCGCTGTATCGCGTCGCGATTTTCATCCACGAGCTGACCCATCTCAAGCGCGACTCCTTTACCGCCTTCCGCTGGGTGTGGAGCTTCGTCGCCGGCTTCCCGCTTCAGGTGCCAGCCTTCATTTACACCGGTGTCCACGGCGACCATCACAAGACCGGAATCTACGGAACCAAGCAAGACGGTGAGTATGTTCCCTACGGCATCGAGCCCCACTGGAAGATCGTGCTCGCGCTGTTGTCGACACCGCTGCTTCCGCTGGTACTGATCGTGCGTTTCCTGATCCTCGGACCTCTTTCGCACCTGCATCCAAAGCTCGAGCTGCTCCTCTGGCAGCGCTTGTCGTCGCTCACGATCGATTTCGGCTACGTTCGACCGGCGCCTACGGAGCGCGACGGAACGACCTGGCGCGCGGAAGAGGCGCTCACGACGGCGACGGCCGTCGCCGCCGTGCTGGCGGTCGTGACGGGCGTGATGAGCATTCGGGTGCTCGTGGTCTGGTACGTCATCGCCGCGATGGTGCTGGGTCTCAACGCCGTCCGGACGCTGGTGGCCCACCGCTACCGCAACCCGGGCGACGACGAGTTCACGGTTTCCCAGCAGTTCCTCGATTCGATGGACGTTCCCGGGAATCTCTTTCTGACGGCCCTCTGGGCGCCGGTGGGTCTGCGCTACCACGCGACCCACCATCTCTTCCCGTATCTGCCGTACCACGCGCTGGGAAAGGCCCACCGCAAGCTGGCCCGCGAATTCTCGTCGAAGGAACTCTATCTGGAGTCGACCCGGCCGAGCCTGCGAGCCGCCTTCGACTCCCTCTGGCAGCGCGACTGACACCATCTAGCGAGGATTGTGTTGCCCGCCCCCGGTGTGTGGGCACCGGGGGTCGCGGGCTCCTAGGCCAACCGGTCGAGCAGCAGCGTGGCGATGCCCAGGAACGAGAAGAACGCGAACACGTCGGTGAAGGTGGTGACGATCACGCCAGCTCCGAGGGCCGGGTCGAGGTGAACGGCCTTCAGGAAGAGCGGCACGATGGCACCCAGCAGTCCCGCCACGGCCATGGTGACGACCATGGCCAGGAAGAGGGCGATACCGATCGCGGGGCTGCCCACCGTGAGATAGGCGATGCCGGCGCTCACGATACCGGTGGCCATGCCGATCGTCGTGCCGACAATCAGCTCTTTCAAGGCTGAACGGGCGGCACTCGAGAACTCGGTCTCGCCCAGGGCGATGCCACGGGTGATGACCGTGAGGGCCTGGGTGCCGCCGTTGCCGCCCATGCCGGCGACGACGGGCATGAAGATGGCGAGGGCCACCATCTGCTCGAGGGTGCGTTCGAACAGCCCGACGACCCAGGCCGCCAGGAAGCAGGTGCCGAGATTGACCAGCATCCAGGGCAGGCGCTTTCGAATCGACTGGTGGGCCGGAGTGAAGACGCGGTCCTCCTCCGAAAGGCCAGCGAGGTGGTACATGTCCTCGGTGGCCTCCTCGGTGATGACGTCGATGATGTCGTCGACCGTGATGACGCCGAGCATACGACCGTCCACGTCGGTCACCGGGACGGCCAGCAGGTCGTAGCGGGCCACGATCTTGGCGACTTCTTCCTGGTCGGCATCGGCTTCGACGCTGACCGGGTCGGGAATCATCATGTCGCGGATCAGGCGGGCCGGCGGGGCCGAGACCAGGCGACGGATCGGAACGACGCCGCGCAGGGCGCGCATCTCATCGACCACGTACAGGTAGAGGATCGACTCATCGTCGTCGGCCCGGGCGCGCAGGGCTTCAATGGCCTCCTCGGCCGTCATCTTCGCGTCGAGGGAGACGAAGTTGGTCATCATCACCCGGCCGGCGCTGGACTCGGGGTAGAGCTCGGCCTTCTCGAGCTCTGAGCGAGACTGCTCCGGGAGCAGGTCGACGACCGTTTGCCGCCGTTCTTCCGGGATCCACTCGACCAGCTCGAGCAGGTCGTCGATCTCCAGGCGGTCGAGCACCCGGGCCAGCCGCTCGTCGTTGATCGCTTCGAAGATTGCGGGCAGCATCTCGGACGGCAGCTCGCGTAGCACCCGGGCGGCGCGATGCTGACGGAAGAGCAGGTCGACGACGGTGGCGACTTCGTCCCGGGTCAGTCCCGACAAGAGCGGCGCGATGTCCGCAGGCGGCATGCGCGCGAGCAGCCGCTCGGCACGCGTGTCTACCCCGCTCGCCAGCAGGCGACGCAGAATTCGGGTGGTGACCTGAGGTGTGGCCATGCTGAAAGCCCCGCTCCAACCGCCGGGGCCTTCAGAGAAGGCTCAGACGGTCGGCAGTCGCTCTGGTCCGCCCGATTGGTGTTCGGGCGACCTTTCGCAGAAGGCGCTGTCGTTCTCGTCTCGACTCATACCTAGCGTGGGGAGGGTGCCTCAGAATCGGCCGAATCGCTATCGAGCTTGACCTTGATGCGAGCGGTGCAGCGTCCTCGATGACGATTTCGAGGTTCGTCCCGAAGGCCCGCGACCGCGTCGAGAAGCGGGTCCAGTCGGGTCGGTTGCCGATCGGCCCCTGGTCCGTACGGCCCGGCGAACGGCGGGTTGCGGGCGAGGCGCCGATCCGAAAGCTGCCGGCTGGATCAGGCTCGGGCCGAAGCGATGGGCGGTAGCATGAAGATCGGCTACGTGCCCGATCCGTTCGGACCTGTTGGTCCGCTGCCCCAGATCTACAGGTCCTTCGGAATGGAGGGTGCGGCTCTACCCGGCGAGCCGCACCACGGTCTCGTCACCCGTGCGCTGGCACGGGAGGGGGCGAGAGCTGACAGCGGTGGACCTCTCAGCGGCCGCCACGACGTGGGCGTCGATCTCGAGACGGACGGGCAGGGCGCCCAGTCGCTGACCTTGCGCGCTTGTCCGATGGCGGGGATGTGATCTCGCTGACCCGCGGATATTCGATCAATATTGAGGTGTTTCCAACTCGATTCTGCACTCGAGTGGGGACGCATCCGCATCATTCCAATGCTCGCAACGACCGGGGCCACTCCCGAGGCTTTGCTCGGTAAAGCCGCGGGCGACGAGTCCCGATGTTCTCCCTGAATCCGGTTGTCCTTCTTGCCCCCCCGCGAGAGGAATGTTGCGTGATGGGACCGAAGCTGCAGGCCTGTCTGAGGGCGGGGCGAGAGCGGGCCGCGCTCGCACTCGTGCTGGCGCTGGTGCTTGCGGCCGCTGCGCCGCGTAGCGAGGCGAGCGAGACGCTGGGCCTGCTCGATTCGCGCCCGACCAAGAGCGAGATGCCCATCGGAGAAGCCCAATGGGCGCGAGAACTCACGGATGTATTCGGGATCGATACCGTCTTGAAGGACGATGCGGTGCCGGCCGATCACTTCGGCCTGCTGTGTGCGGACGAGGCCGAGCTCGAAGTCTCGCGCGGCGGTGCGGTTCTTCCCCGGGACGAAGCGTTTCGCGTCTCCGTCAAAGCGCCCGAGCGCAAGGCACCGCGCGATCCGGTCCGCGTCGTCTTGAATGCTCCGGCCACGGCGCTCTACCGCCTGACCATCGAAGGTGCGGGCTTGCAGCGTTGGACGATCGATTCGGAACCGGTGGGCCACATTGACCTCTCGGACCTGGGCATTGCTCAGGTGGCGGCGATCGTGCCCCTGGACGCCGGCCCCCACGAGATATCGGGCTATCTGCTGCCAGGCGCACGGGTCGATCGCATCGAGCTTGCCGCGTGGCGGCCCCTCTGCATTTCACCCGCCGATGGCTGGCACGCGCGTCGCACGCTCCAGTACGGCGCGATGGCCCGGACGCTGGTACGGGCCTTCGATCTCGAGCAGCGGCTTCCCGAACGCAAGGACGAGGAGCTGCGCATCGAGGGCGAGGCCTTCGAAGACGTTTCGGGTGGAGGCCAGGCCGTCGTCCGGCTGCTCAAGTCGCGCGCCTCGGGAGAGCGGTGGGCATCCGCCGTTCAGAGCCCGGCGAGCTTCTCGTGGTTCTTCGAGCTGGAAGCGCCCCGGGTCGTGACCCTGATGGCACGCACCCACGGCGTGCAGCCCCAGCTCTGGTCGATCGATGGCCGCTACCGGATCACGGTCATTCCGGAGGGCCTGCCGCTCGATTTCAGCTGGACCCGCGTGGCGACCTTGACGCTCTCCTCCGGGCGTCACGCGGTTCGCGGTCTATTCGCCGTTGGCGCTGGCGTGGACGAGCTCAGGATCATCTCCCACCGATCGACGGATCCTGACTACGTGGGCGTGATCTCCCAGATCGGCTTCTTCACCTCGGTTTCGAATGCGCCCGTGGGTCGATCCGAGGCCCTCGATCTGATGCGAAGCGCAGCCTTCATTGAGCTGGCCAGTGCACTGCGCAGTCATCTCCATGGGAATCCAGCCGATCGCTCGCTGGTACTGGTCGATGACGAACCCGCCTCCTTCGTGACGCGACCCCTGTCGCCCTTCCTCCCCGCGGATCTCTGATCATGCGCAGCGACATGCTTCTCGCACTGACTGGAGCGCTGACCACGGTGCTCGTCTGGCTGATGCTGGGCACGGCGCACGCCGCGGAAGGAGAGCCCGGAAGCTTCACGTGGACGCCTTCACTGAAAGTGGCCAGCATCGTGAGCGACAACGTCGATTACGAAAAAGGTGCAGGCGAGGGCGCGCTGGGCACGCGACTCCGGCCGCGTCTGGAGCTCGCCTATCGCAGCATGGGCCTCGAACTCGGGGCCGATCTGGGCGCCGACATCCATCAGTATCTCCAAGCCGACAATGATGCCTCGGATCAGTTCTACCGGGCGATCGGCTGGGCCGAGCTGGGCCTTGCGCCAGGGCTGCGCCTGCGCTTCTCGAATGCGTTCACGCCCTATCCACTGCGCCCGGGACGTCCCACGGACGAGGCGGCCAACCTGGTGCAGACGAATCGCACCGAGCTGGACCTTCGTTGGTGGCATGAGCTGTCGAATGAACAGGAGATCGAGCTGGGTGCCCAGGCGGCGTATTTCTGGTCGGAGAAGTTCTCTGAAAGGGTTCCCCAGAACGGGGGCGGTTTCCTCCTCGATGAGAATTTCAAGGCGAACTACTGGCAAGGGCTGCTGTTCGCTGAATTCCAGATGCCGGTGGCGAGCCGGACAGCGGGCTACATCCGCGGGCAGGTCAGCTATCGCTCGCTGAAGGAAGAAACGGACGCCGACCACTTGAACGTCATGATGGTGGCGGGCGTTCGTTCGAACATCCTTCCGAACCTCGACCTCGACCTGTCGGGCGGAATCAGCCTCCTGAGCTTCGAGGGGTTGGACGACAAGCTACGGGCACTGGTCCGCGTCGATCTCCGCTATCAGTTCGACAGCGGCTGGAGCACCGTGCTCGAAGCCCATCATCTGTCCACGGTCGATCTGATCGGTCGCGATGTGCTGGAGAGCACGGCTCGCATCGCCATCGAGAAGCGCTTCGGCACCGCGACCGCGGTCGAACTCGGGACCTTCGTTGCCCGGCTTGAGGTCGACTCGATCAGCTCGGATCCCGACGTCTTCGGCGGCGCCGAGATCACGGTGCGACGACAGCTGACGCGCATCTTCCAGGTCGGTCTCAGCTACCGACACTGGTGGAACCGCGGAGCGTTCGGGAGCGACGACTTCTCCCAGAACCGGGTCGTGCTCGAGTTCAGTGTCCGACTCTAGTCGGACGCCGCCCCGAAGGGTCCGACCTCTTCCCAGCGCCGATCCCTCAGCATCCGCCGTCGGTCAACGAATCGGACCGCGAAGCCGCCCCCGATTCGACCTCAGAATCGGCCTTCCATCGGCCCATGAGGGGAAAACACGACGACACCCAAGGGCTTTTCGTGCTTGCAAGCGCCTGGCTAAACAATCATGCTGTTCCGGATCAATCAGCGAGTGGGTTGCGATTTGTCGAATCTTCGCTGCTTTCGCCTCGGCTCGTGGGGGGATGCAGCGTAAACTCTGGAAAATTGGTTTGGAGCGACACGGGGGCGCCGAACTAGTTTCGTACCAGCAGATGTGGAGGGCTTATGAAGCCGCTCATTATGGCGATCGTTCAATCTCTGGTGGACAAGCCGGAGGAAGTCCAGATCAAGGAGGTCATCGGCGATCACGCTCACGT
>SMVA01459728.1_pt1 | contig 20606 bp, 11 predicted proteins | sample 2456451 | NCBI WGS metagenome assembly SMVA01 (sample SAMN11095933, study PRJNA526329) | marine sediment metagenome | biome: Marine sediment; feature: Surficial sediment; material: Deep marine sediment; isolation source: Hadal surficial sediment | place: Pacific Ocean | collected 2014-05 | depth... | reverse complement strand
GAAATGGGAGACGAGGGAGCGGTCAGCTTGGCGAGGTCACAAAACCTTCCTAATTTAACTCATCTTTATCTGGGGCAGAACAACTTGACGGACATGGGAGCGGTGGAGCTTATCAAATCCAGAAATTTTCCTGGTCTGGTCATGCTGGATTTGATCCAGAACCATCTGGGCGAGGCGACCTTTAAGGCCATTTTCAAATTCAATCGGGATCATAAGATTCAAATTATAACCCGGTGATGGCGAGATGTTGGTGACGTAGTAGCTAATATTTGGAACAAGCTGCTGGGTTCTATTTTTTTGGTCCCGAAGGTTTTTGGATTTTCAAAAATTCTTACCCTCCTGATTGGCGCTACAAGCATTGTCTGAGCCACAACCGTGGAGAGTCTGGTATCATTAGGATTTGCCGGTTTATAACATCAAAAGGGGTAAAATCCGATTCACCCATCGGCATCAAGCGAATAAATTATGAGCACCGTTGAAGAGTTAGCGAAACAAGCGCAATCGGCCGCCCTGCAACTGGCGCGGGTGGCGAGCGAAGTCAAGAACAGGGCCTTGCAGGAAATGGCCAAGGCGTTACAGGATAACGTTTCGGACATTTTAGCGGCCAATCAAAAAGATCTGGAGTTTGCTGAAAAAGAAAACATTCCGGGACCCTTGGTGGCCCGTCTAGCTCTGGATGAGCAAAAAGTCCTGGATATGGCCAAAGGCATATTGAGCGTGGCCGGCCTGCCCGATCCTGTGGGGCAGAAGCAGGGCACTATGGAGTTGGATGACGGATTGGTGTTGAGTCGGGTTTCCTGTCCGATTGGAGTCATCGGCGCCATTTTTGAGTCCCGTCCCGATGCGGTGCCCCAAATATCATCCTTATGTTTGAAATCCGGCAATGCCGTTATTCTGAAAGGTGGCGTGGAAGCGCAAAACTCCAATCGTGTGATCGTGAAATTACTGAGGGAGGCGTTGGACAAAGTTTCCGAAATCCCGCCAGCATCGATTCAATTGATTGAGACGCGAGCCGAAGTGGTGGAAATGTTGAAGCAGGATGCCACTATCAACCTCGTGGTTCCTCGCGGCAGTAATGCTTTTGTGAAGTTCGTGCAGGACAATACCAGAATCCCGGTTCTGGGTCATTCTGAAGGACTTTGCCACGTCTATATTGATGAGGACGCGGATACCAAAAAAGCGGTGGCGATTGCCTTGGACTCCAAACTGCAATACCCCGCGGCCTGCAACGCCATGGAGACGTTATTGGTGCATAGCGGCATCGCGCCAAAAATTCTGCCTGACCTGATGACCGAGTTCCGCGAAAAAGGTGTGGAATTGGTGGGCGATTTGAAGTCCTGCAGTTTGATACCAGATTTAAAAAGGGCTACTGACGAGGACTGGGATACGGAATACAATGACCTCAAGTTATCCATTAAAGTTGTTGAGTCAATTGGAGAATCCATTGAGCATATTAATCAGCATGGGTCCGGCCATACCGACACGATTGTGACCAATGACAAGGACCGTGGTGAGCGCTTTTTGAACGAAATCGATTCAGCCTGTGTGATGTGGAATGCGTCGACCCGTTTTGCCGATGGCTTCCGCTTTGGCTTGGGCGCGGAAATCGGTATCAGCACCAATAAAACTCATGCCCGCGGGCCGGTCGGCCTGGAAGGGTTGGTTATTTATAAGTACAAGTTGGTCGGGAGCGGTCAAACGGTCGCTGAGTATTCGGGAAAAAATGGCAAGGAGTTTAAGCATCGGCCAATTGAGGAGGATGCTTGAGAAACCTTATCATGCATAACTCAGTACCGGTTTTTATTGGGCGGGGTAGCAACCAATGAAATTGGAAACGGATAAAAAGCTGGATCCGGAATTGGAGGTCCCAGCGATTTCAAAATTTGCCGCCGGTCCGCGGTTTGAGTTGAGCGTCAAAACCCTTTCCATTTTTTTTGTGCTTCTGGCGAGTACTGTACTCACCACCTGGTGGATCGGCGGATTCTGGTTTTCAATCAGCCTGCTTCTTATTCTGGGCATTCACGAGTTTGGCCATTATTGGGCCTGTAAAAGAAACGATATTGACGCCTCATTGCCCCATTTCCTGCCCGCTCCTCCAATTTTTATTGCCGGAACCTTTGGCGCTTTTATCATGATAAAGGAACCGATTTCCAACAAAAGAGCCTTGATGGAAATTGGCGCCTCGGGTCCGCTTGCGGGGTTTGTGGCGGCAGTGATTGTCATGATCGTGGGGCTTTCACTTTCTTCAGTTTCTGCTTTTACCGGCTTTGGTTATCAGTTTGGGGACTCCCTCATCCTGATTATACTTTCGAAGCTGGTTATGGGAGTGACACCCTTTTCCACCGAGGTGACGATCTGGCTTCACCCGGTTGCCTTTGCAGGCTGGTTGGGAATGTTTTTCACTGCCTTGAACCTGTTGCCTCTGGGGCAACTGGATGGCGGGCACGTGGTATATTCCATGTTTGACTCACGCCACTCCCTGATCGCTAAAATATTTTTCCTTTCTCTTCTGGGTATGGGTTTTTATTGGTCAGGGTGGTGGGTTTGGGCCGCTTTTGTTTTAGTGATGGGGTTGAACCATCCACCTGTTTTGGACGAATCCATTGCCTTACTCCCGGCGCATAAAATATTGGGCTGGTTATCCATCCTGGTGCTGGTTTTGACCTTTATTCCGGTGCCTTTTGACCTGATCCGCTAAGCCTTGATAACTCGCTTGTTTATAATAGTTTAATGCCATTCTCAGGGTGCAGAATCAGCCTTGGAAAGGCTCCGCCCATGGAACGGTTAAACTGTTTAAAAACAATCAGTTGTGAATTTGTGGTTCCTTGTGTGAATTATTGAGGTTTTACTGTAACTAATTGAAATAATTGATATTAAATTTTAATTTTGGAGATATTGAAGGGCTTTCTCACGGAGAATTGTATTGACAGCAGGGGTGGTATGTGCTAAATTTCCCTTAGATAAATTGGGATACTGAGCAATTATGCCTTAAAAATAGGCATTTTCCTGAGAGAGTAAAAAGATAGCTTCGGCTTTCTTCTTGGTTGCCATCAAGGACTCTTTACGGATTGTTCAGTGTCCCTTTTTTATTCTTGATTCAGCCAGCCCGTATTCACCATCCGCTCTATTTTCCCTTCTAAACAAAATTCTATGCTCTCTAAAGTGTATTGCCTGAAATTTAAAAATATTTCATCGGCCTTCCCATTTGGAATTATTCTATTGATGATTTTTATATCGACATCACTTCCCGTTTCTTCTGAAACTGCAGTTTTGAAGATATTACCTTCATTGGAAGAAGCTATTCGGTTGGCACGGAATCATCAACTCCACAATTCCCGCTGTTCAGATGGGAATAGAAACTTTTTTACAGAGGCGCAACTGATTTATCAGGTAAAAGAGAATTATTATGGGATTCAGGTCAAATATGAACAATTGAAAATTTCCGAAGAGGTGAGGGAACACTTTGAAAAGGCTGTAACGGGGGCCGAAGAAAAGTATGAGTCCGATGACGGGGAGGTCACCCAATCAGCGATCACAAAATTAAAATTGGGTTTGTCCGGGACTCTGAATGATTTGGTTCAGTTCGGAAACGATAAGAAATTGTTCCAGCTCCGATTGGGAAGGCTCATGGGCAGGGCAATCCATAATGAGGTTGAAATTGGCGAGCGCAGTCTAAAGCTGTTGGAATTTCCATTCAAAACGGTTGCCGAGTATCTTGCCGCCCAAAAGTCTTCTGCCCGGGACTATTTTGAGTTGCAGGAAGCCATGATAGAAATCAACAAAACCAGGGCGAAGGTCGGTCTGGCCGTGGACAACCGGAAAATGACCCGTGCGCTTTTGGTCACGGAAGCGGCCAATTACGATTTCGGAATAGGGGATGAGGGGGATTTGTTTGAAGCCTTAATCATCTACACTCATGTTCTGGTGGGGCACTTTGAGGCCCTTTACAATTTTAATTTATCGGTCTCAGCATTTGAAAGAATCCATGCCGGCGGCGCGCCTTTATGCAGGGCCAAGGAATAAAGGATTTATGGATCGCGATTCTAAAAAATACTGGGTGGCCCTGAATATGGTGGTGGGCGTGGGAAAAACCCTGTTTCATCGTCTGGTGACTTCATTGGGTTCGCCGCAAAAAGTTTTTCAAGCCACGCGCCATGAGCTTCATGGAATAGCGCGTCTCCCCGATAAAACGGTGGACCAGATTCTGGGTTTTGATGTTGACCGGAATGCAGAAAGAGAATTTAAGCTAGTCGAGGCCATGGGGGCGCAAATACTGACTCTGGAGAGTCCGGATTATCCCGAACTCCTCAAATCCATCTATGATCCACCTCCGGTCCTGGATTACAAAGGAAAAATCCAAGGGATTTGACCCCTTCTTTGGCAGTGGTGGGAACCCGGTTGGCATCGAGTTATGGGAAAAATTGCCGCGGAACGGTTGTGCGGCAGTCTGGCCTCCATGGGATTGTGTATCGTCAGCGGGATGGCACGCGGAATCGACACGATCGCCCATAAAGCGGCTCTGGAGGCAGGCGGTGCCACGCTGGCGGTGTTTGGTTGCGGATTGGACCACACTTATCCTCCGGAAAATGGTTCTCTTAAAAAGCGGATTATTGAGCAGGGCGCAATTTTGTCTGAATTTCCCATGTCGACCCAGCCGGATCGAAACAATTTCCCGGCCAGGAACCGGGTCATCAGTGGTCTTTCCTATGGCACCCTGGTGATTGAGGCGGGGCAAAAAAGCGGCGCCCTCATCACAGCCCAATTCTCACTGGAACAGGGCCGCGAGGTTTTTTCAATCCCCGGAAACATTTATTCCGGGAAAAGCCAGAGCACCAATCAACTGATCAAAATGGGAGCGAAACTGGTAGACAGCCCGGAAGCCGTGGTGGAGGAACTGCCGGAGTGGATTCAAACGGCACTCAAGAAAAAAGCCGCCATTCAAGTTGAGGATATGGATTTATCCTCAAGCGAAAAGCACTTGTTGTCGCTGTTAACTGCAGAGGAACAACATATTGACAATTTGATTGAAAACAGTTATTTGTCTCCAGCACAGGTTTCGGCTACACTTATAAATTGGAACTAAAAGGGGTAGTTCGCCAAATGGAAGGTAAGATGTTCCTCACCAACTGCGTGGAAATGGATTGAAAACTTATGGGTAAGTCAGCTACCGGCAAATCATCTACAGCCAAATCATCTGTCGGCAAATCGTTGTTGATTGTGGAGTCCCCCACGAAAGTGGCAACGCTTAAAAAAATTGTAGGCAAAGATTTTGTTATCAAAGCCTCGGTAGGTCACCTGAAAGATTTACCGAAGAAAAAGCTGGGAGTGGATGTCGATAATAATTTTGCCCCGGACTACATCACGATTCGTGGAAAAGGCAAAATTTTGAGTGAATTGAAGACCGCTGCCAAAAAGGCTGATTATATTTACCTGGCGCCCGATCCGGATCGTGAAGGAGAGGCTATCGCTTTTCATATTTCCAATGAGATTGCCAAAATCTCCAAAGGAAAAATTTATCGGGTGTTGTTCAACGAGATCACTAAAAAGGCCGTGACCGAGGCTATTAAAAATCCCACTGAAATTAATATCAATAAATTTAACGCCCAGCAGGCCCGTCGCATTCTGGATCGATTGGTCGGATATAAAATCAGTCCGCTCCTTTGGAAAAAAGTTCATCGTGGGTTGAGTGCGGGGCGAGTGCAATCTGTCGCCTTGCGCATCATTTGTGAACGAGAGAAGGAAATTCAAGCTTTTGATTCCAGGGAATACTGGAGCATCACCGCGGATTTTCTGGGGTCCGAGTCTCCTGAGTTTCAGGCCAAATTATTGAAGGTGGATGGCAAAAGCTTGGCGATCCCGGACGAAAAAAATACCAAGGAAAAGAGTGTTGAAATTTCAGACGAAAAAAGTGCGCAAATTATTGTCAAGGCTCTTGACGGCAACGAGTTCGTTTTGGAAAGTATTGTCAAGAAGGAACGAAAGCGCAATCCTCTAGCGCCCTTCATCACGAGTTCACTCCAGCAGGAAGCCTCCAGCAAGCTCAACTTTTCTCCCAAGAAAACCATGATGCTGGCGCAACGGCTTTATGAGGGGATTGCCTTGGGAAAAGAGGGTACGGTCGGGTTGATCACTTACATGCGTACCGATTCGAACCGATTGTCGGATGAGGCCATAGAACAAATTCGGCCGTTCATTACAGAAAAATATGGCAAGGAATACGTTCCCGATAAGCCGATTGTTTACAAAAGTAAAAAATCTGCTCAGGAAGCGCATGAAGCGATTCGACCGACCAATGTTAGCTATGAACCCAAAGCTGTTAAAGAATATTTGGAAAAAGATCTGCATCGTCTTTATGAATTGATTTGGTCCCGAACGCTGGCATCGCAAATGGTTCCAGCCGTTTTGGATACGACTCATTTTGATATTCAATCCGGGCCGTATCTTTTGCGCGCCAATGGTTCGGTTATCAAGTTTGCGGGGTTCATGAAAGTTTATGTAGAAAAGACGGATGAGGAATCTCCAAATAGCGCTGAAACAAAAAGTTCGGATCGAATTCTGCCGGATCTCAAAAAAGGGGAAAAACTAAAACTCCTCAGGGTTCTGCCGGAGCAACATTTTACCCAGCCGCCGCCCAGGTTCTCAGAGGCGATGCTGGTTAAGGTATTGGAGGAGAAAGGCATCGGTCGTCCCAGTACTTATGCTTCCATCATTAGTGTTATCCGGGATCGGGATTATGTGACCTCAACAGAAAAGAAATTGGTTCCGACCGAATTGGGATTTCTGATTTTCGATCTATTGATAGAAAACTTCCCCGATATCATATCAGAAAAGTTTACTGCTCAGATGGAAGATCAACTGGACCAGATCGAAGAGGGCAAAGCGGAATGGGTGGAAATTCTTAGAAATTTTTATGAGCCCTTTTCCAAAGTGCTGGCGAAAGCTGAAGAGAAAATGAAGGATATCAAGGGGCAGGTGGAGGAAACCGACGAAGTTTGTGAGAAATGTTCCCAACCCATGATCATTAAATGGGGACGGTTCGGAAAATTTATGGCTTGCTCTGGCTATCCCGATTGTAAAAATACGAAAGAGTTGGCTGTTAAAAATGCCGATGGCACGGTTGAGGAAGAACCTAAAATAGAGGGGAACTGCGATAAGTGCGGCGGCGCTTTAATTATGAAAATGGGGCGGTTTGGAAAGTTTATTGCCTGCTCTCAGTACCCTGAATGCAAGTTCACCAAACCAATCAGTATTGGTATTTCCTGTCCCAGTGAAGGGTGCAAAGGTTACATCTCCTCCCGGCGTTCAAAAAAAGGACGTACTTTTTATGGATGCAGTGAGTACCCGAATTGTAAATTTGTTTCCTGGGATAAGCCGGTATCTGAAAAGTGTCCGGAGTGCGAAAATCCTTACCTCCTTCAGAAGTGGAAGAAAAGCGAAGGGGCCATGATCGTCTGCCCCAATTGCAGTTTCAAAAAGGCGGGTGAAGCCGCGTAGTGATGAATTCCCATTTAACGATTATTGGAGCGGGGCTTGCGGGTTCGGAAGCGGCCTGGCAGGCGGCTGAACGGGGGCACCCTGTGGTGCTTTATGAAATGCGTCCCCATCATCCCACCCCCGTTCATAAAACCGGAAATTGTGCCGAGTTGGTTTGCAGTAATTCGCTGGGTTCCAATCAGGAGAATTCCGCGCCTCACCTTCTCAAGCAGGAATTGAGAAAACTGAATTCCCTGGTGATCCGTGCCGCAGATAAACATTCTGTCCCCGCCGGCGGCGCTTTGGCAGTTGATAGAAACTTATTCTCTGGGGAAATCACCCGAGCTCTTGAAGAGCACCCCTTGATCACATTGAAGCGTGTTGAGGTGGTGGACATTCCTTCCGAAGGCCCGGTGATCATTGCCACCGGTCCGTTGACCTCTCCCGCGCTTTCAAAAAAAATATGCGAACTGCTGGGAGAGGGGTACCTGTATTTTTATGATGCTTTGTCTCCCATCATTGATGCCAATTCCATTGACTATGAAAAGACCTTTTTTGCCTCTCGATACAACAAGGGTGGCGATGACTATTTGAATTGTCCATTGAATCGCAAGCAATATGAAGATTTGGTCCGGGAGTTGTGTGATGCGGATAAAGTTCCCCTGAAGGATTTTGAAAAGCCTATTTATTTTGAAGGGTGTCTGCCCGTTGAAGTATTAGCGGCGCGCGGCCTGAAAACGTTGGCCTTTGGTCCGCTCAAACCGGTGGGGCTGAACCACCCTGAGACGGGTGAAAAATTTCATGCGGTGGTGCAACTGCGGCGGGAGAATAAAGAAGGCACGGCCTTCAATATGGTTGGATTCCAAACCAAACTCACTTATCCGGAACAAAAGAAAATCGTCAGGATGATTCCAGGTCTTGAAAATGCGGAAATTTTTCGCTTCGGTGCGATTCACAGGAATACGTTTATCAACTCACCTAAACTTTTAGCTGGAGACTTGAGCCTGAAAAAAGATTCCCATATATTTTTAGCCGGGCAGATCATTGGTGTCGAGGGCTACGTGGAGTCCTGCGCGATGGGATGCATTGCGAGTTTGAGCGCTTTGAGCCGCCTGAACAGGAAGCAATTCGTGCCGCCTCCCCGTGACACAGCGATGGGGGCGTTGCTCCATTATGTGACGGAATACCCCAAGGACAACTTTCAGCCCATGAACATTAATTTTGGGTTGTTTAAAAGGACGGAAGTGAAGATCAGGGATAAGAAGTTGAGAAATCAGAGTATCATTCAAAGAGCTGAAATAAGCCAAACCTCCTGGCTGAGCGCTTGAACCTGTCGCTTGCTCAAACGATACAAACTGCCAGGACCTGTTTTAAATCGCAATCACCTTTAAATATTTTCCAGATACCATCCTGCTTCAAGGTGGTCATGCCATCTTTGATGGCCTGTTCTCTCAAATCTTCCACCAGAGCTTGCTTCATGACCATGCGTTTGATGGTATCGGTGGCTTCCAGCAATTCATGCAGCCCCGTTCGTCCGGCATAACCGGTTTTCTCGCATTTGTCACAACCCACGGCTTTTTTGATCATGAGGTCATCCGAATATTGGATTCCCAATTTTGGAAAATATTTTTCACCATATTGCTCGACAAGCAGGTCAAATTCCTCTTGGGTGAGGTGATAATCGGCTTTACAATTTTTGCAGAGAGTTCGCACCAGCCTTTGGGCCAAAATCAGCAGTAAAGCGTCAGCGAAGTTCAAAGGGTTCATTCCCATATCGAGGAGTCGCGTTATGGTTTCTGGTGCTGAGTTGGTGTGCAGGGTGCTGAACACCAAATGACCTGTGAGCGAAGCCTCCAAACCAATGGAACAGGTTTCGGAATCGCGCATTTCACCCACCATGATGACATCCGGGTCGCCGCGCAGAAACGATCTCATGGCCCGGGCGAAATCCAAGCCAATTTTGTTCAACATCTGAACCTGTCTCAAACCTTTTTGAGTGATTTCGACAGGATCTTCTGCCGTCCAGATTTTTTTGTCCGGTTGGTTTATAAATCCCAGAGCGGAGTGCAGAGTTGTTGTCTTTCCAGAACCGGTGGGTCCGACCACCAAAATCAGACCATAGGGTTTCGTCACTGTCTCTTTAATCATTTTCAAATTGTGTGGGGAGAAATTCATCTTGTCCAACGGGATAGGTTTGCTGGCCGCCAGGATACGGAGAACTGCGTCTTCATTGCCGCCAACAGTGGGACAAGTAGCCACCCGATATTCAATTTCCTTTTTGCCGTACCTCATTTTAATTTTGCCATCCTGAGGCAGTCGTTTTTCAGCGATATCCAAACGTGCCATGATCTTGATACGAGATAGAAACGCTTGTTTGTAGATGGATGGTATTTCCTGATAAATTCGACAGGTGCCATCCTTGCGAAACCGGACCCACATATTATCTTTGCCAATCCCGGGCTCTATATGAATGTCGGATACGCCCTGATCGTATGCGTCGATCAGCACCTTATTGACCAACTTGACAATGGTGCTGTCGGTTTCGCTGATCGCATTTTCTTCGGTATCTTCCATCACATCAATTTCTACCGCATTTTCCTTTTCTGTTTTGAGCGTGTCCAGCAAGTCGGAGACATTTCCTGGGGATTCCGGTGCGTCGGGAAATCCATCATCCTCGGCAATGGAGGATTTCAGGAAATTACGAATATCGGTTTTAAGTCCTACTTTAAATTCGAGTTCTTTTCTGGGAAATATTAATTTAATGCTTTGAATTTTGTCGTGATTGAGTGGGTTGTCTATCAGTATGGTAATTTTGTTTCCTTCTTTTTGGATGGGCACCCAATAATTTTTACTTAAGAAGCTTAAATTGAGCCCTTCAAAAAGATGGGACGGCAAGACCAGCGAGTCATCATAGCCGTAGTAGGGAATGCCGTAAAAATTTCCCAGTGATTTTCCCAGGTCCGCGATCTTGACACCGGTATCCTCCAACAGGATGGTTTCGATATCCAACTGGCTTCTTCTGGCCTTGGAGATGGCCGTGCCCAGTTCCTGATCCGAAATAATCCCATTATTAATTAGAAATGAAAACTTGGTGGGTTTGGGAGCGACAAACTTGGTTTGGTTGGATAAAGCCACAGCCAATGTTTTGCAAATCATTTCGGCATTTTTCTCATCAGATATTGAAAATTTATTCGAACCTTTTTTATTGATTAGTTGCAGTACACCCATCAGTTTCCCATCATGAAGGAGCGGGCTCACGAGCATACTTTTGGTTTTAAACCCCGTTTTTTTGTCCCAGGAACCGTCAAAAGATAATTTGGGATTTAATTTTTTTAATTCTTGCTGATTGTAAACATCATCAATGGTGATCATTTTCCGTTCCAGGGCCACCCAACCCGCAATGCTGGCTACCGATATGGGAACACGAATCTCGTTAATGATGTTTCCCGATTTGATCTTTGAATAGATTTCATTTTTCTGGTTGTTGACTGCGTAGATGGTGATCAAGGCGGCATCGAAGGTCTCAAGAATAGAGTCTTTCAACTCGATCAGTATTTCATCCACATTTTTAGCGGAATGGATCGAGTTCACGATATTCACTAGTTTTACTTGTGGGTCGACGGCTTTGGTTACCATGACATCTCACTCAGGATTTTTTTTACATCCGTTGACAATTGGATTTTGAAGCGTGCATTATTTTTGTTTGAGGTAGCGCTTCGGTGTGGTCGGGACAAAATATTCCGGTGGTCAGCCGGAAGGGAGGAACCACCCTGCATCAAGGGCAAAATCATTGCGAATGGATTGAGCGACCCGTGTGCATGAGCGGTAATCAATTTTGGCCTCCCTTTGCAATCATACTGTAATGCCGAAGAGTGGACGCCCTTTTGAGACGTAAAGGGGAGACTCAAAAAAATAGTGGTTACAGATGGTTGTTAAAATATGGTAATAAGATCGTCCTTATAAATCAATACATTTTACGTTATACAATACAAACGGCCATGACTTGTTTGAGGTCGCAATCCCCTTTGAAGATTTTCCAGATGCCGTCTTGCTTCAGAGTGGTCATCCCGTCCTTGATGGCCTGCTCTCTCAACTCTTCCACCAGCGACTGTTTCATGATCATGCGTTTAATGATGTCTGTGCCTTCCAATAATTCATGCAGTCCCGTGCGGCCCGCATAACCGGTGTCATTGCATCTATCGCATCCTACGGGTTTGAAAAATCTTAGTTCGTCATTGTAATCCAGCTCCAGTTCGGCAAACTTTTCATCGCTTCCATATTCCTTGGCGAGGACGTCGTATTCATCCCGACTGGGGTGGTATTCTTCCTTGCAGTTTTTGCAAAGGGTTCGTACCAGTCTTTGGGCCAAAATCAGCAGGAGAGCGTCCGCGAAGTTTAAAGGATTCATTCCCATGTCGAGCAGACGTGTGATGGTTTCCGGCGCCGAGTTGGTGTGCAGGGTGCTGAACACCAAGTGACCGGTGAGCGAGGCTTCCAGGCCAATGGAGCATGTTTCGGCATCACGCATTTCACCCACCATGATGACATCCGGGTCGCCGCGCAGAAACGATCTCATGGCCCGGGCGAAATCCAAGCCAATTTTGTTCAACATCTGAACCTGCCGCAATCCATCCTGGGTGATTTCCACTGGATCTTCGGCGGTCCAGATTTTTATGCCTGGTTTGTTAATATATCCCAGGGCAGAGTGCAGGGTAGTGGTTTTACCAGAACCCGTGGGACCCACCACCAAAATCAAACCATAGGGTTTCACTGACATAGCCTGAATCAGTGCCAGGTTTTTTGAGGAAAAGTTCATTTTATCAAGTGGGATGGGTTTGCTCGCGGACAGAATACGAAGGACGGCATCTTCGTTGCCACCGACTGTGGGGCAGGTGGCCACACGGTACTCGATTTCTTTTTTACCGTATTTCATCTTAATTTTCCCATCCTGCGGCATGCGTCTTTCGGCAATATCCAAACGGGCCATTATCTTGATGCGTGAAAGGAAGGCCTGCTTGTACAATGCTGGGATTTCCTGATAGACACGGCAGACCCCATCCTTGCGAAACCGTACTCTCATCTTCTTCTTTCCTATTCCCGGCTCGACGTGAATATCGGACACACCGTCATTGTAGGCATCGATGAGAACTTTGTTGACCAGCTTGACAATGGTGCTGTCCGTTTCGCTGATCGCGTTCAATTCCTCTTCATCGGAAACCGTGTCTACATCGAGTTCCTGTTCACTTTGCAGGGCATCGAGCAAGGAGGAGACTTCTTCCGAGTGAACATCCTCCTCACTAAGATCATCCCCATAGTCATCTTCAGGGGTGGCGTTCAAGAAATTCTGAATATCTGCTTTCAGTCCAACCTTGAAGGTCAGTTTTTGCTTGGGGAAAATCAGCTTTATATTTTGGATTTTGTCTTGATTCGCCGGGTTGTCAATCAGGATGGTGACCGAGTCATTTTCCTTTTGTATGGGCAACCAGTTATTTTTGAGTAAAAAATTAATGTTCAACCCGGTGAACAAAGACTGCGGCAATATCACCTGATCGGAATACCCGTAATAGGGAACATTGTAGAAAACTTCCAATGACTTCCCGTAATCAGAGCGTTTTATTTTCATGTCATGGAGCAAAATAGCTTCAATATCGAGTCCGCTGGTTCTCGCTTTGGATATCGCCTTGGTCATCTCTTGTTGAGAAAGCAGGCCATTATTGATGAGGTGACTGAACTTTGTGGGTTTGGCACGGCTCAACTTTTGTTGGTTGTTGATGGCCAGTGCTAATGAATCGGAAATGGCTTTGATGCAGGTCTCATCCTGAAGGCTAAAAAAGTTTTCATTGATCTTATTTACCAATTGCAACACACCCACCAATTCGCCCTCATAAATCAAGGGACTGACCAGCATGCATTTGGCGTCTTCGCCGGAGATGGAGTCCCAGCTCTCGTCAAAAACCAACTCAGGATGGTATTTCACCAGTTCCACCGGATCGTTCACATTCTTCAGGTTCAACAGCCTTTTTTCCAGCGACACACAACCGGCAATACTCTTGGGAGAAATAGGCAGACTAATTTCCTCGATATTTTCCCCTGGACGGATTTTGGAATAGATCTCATTTTTTGCCTTGTCCACTGCATATATGGTGGCCATTTTGGTGTCAAACAACTGGAAAATGGGAACTCGCACATCCCAGAGAATTTCTTCAAGCGTTCCCGCAGAATGGATGGCATGGGATGTCGCGCGGATTCTTTCATCGATAATCTCGGCTTGCATTTTTACAATGGAATTTCCTAAGGTGCCGGCCAGCTCTTTAGCCAGGCTCACATCCCCATCTGAAAACACGCCCTTATTTGCTTTATTGATGATCTGCATGACCCCCATCATTTTCTTATTGTGGGGCAGGGCGACGACCAGAACCGATTTGGTCCTGTAACCCAACTTTTCATCCCAAGTCCTGTCCAAGGTGAGTTCAGCATGAATAGCGGACAACTCTTTCTCGTTGTAGGCGTCTTTTATGTTGAGTGTTCTGCCGGATGCTGCAACAAATCCGGATAGGCTTTGCGGAGAAATGTCGATACGAATTTCTTCGCTGGCGTCTGATTTGAAATTTCGGGAAAAGAGCTGTCTTTTTGGCCGGTCAATGGCGTATATGGTGACTTTATCCGCATCGAAAAGGCGCGCGAGGTCGTCCGTGAGCTCGAACAAAGTCTGTGTGATGCTTTCTGCTGACAGAATTCGGTCAACGAGGGGTTTTAATTTGTCAGAAGATCGCCGTTCCTGCTGACTGTCGATTGGCAAAGGTTTTTGTGTAGACTTTATTTGAACGGGACTCATTCGCTGATTTTCCTTACAGTTAGTGAGAATGGTTCCACCCATCGACCCTTAGGATAAAGAGCTATCGCGGGAAATTTAATCAACATTTAGTGTAATTCTACTATCATACGTCAATAAAAACAAGATAAAAGCCTTATGGACTATAGCTTTAGGATTTATTAATCAGAAGTTTTTTGAAATAGAAATTTTCTAAACATCAAGATCCTGGAAAAAAACGGCTCGCTCTTTTATAAACTTAAATCGCTGTTGCGCGTCTTTACCCATTAAACGATCAAAAGTATTGTCCGTTTTCTTTTTGTTTTCCACAGTGACCCTGATGAGAGTTCTTTTTTCTTTGTCCATTGTTGTCATTTTCAGGTCTGAGGCGGGCATCTCACCCAACCCTTTGAATCGCCCTACTTCATGCTTGCTCCCGTTTAGCTTTCCTACAATTTGCTCCTTTTCCTGATCATCCACGGCGTAGTAAATATTTTTGCCCGAATCAATCCGGTAGAGAGGCGGTTGAGCAATGAAAAGATGACCCTCGGTTATCAATTGCGGCATGAATCTATAAAAAAAGGTGAGGAGAAGGGTGCAAATGTGGGCGCCATCGACGTCGGCATCCGTCATCAAGATAATTTTGCCATATCTTAATTTGTCATAATTGAAGTTCGGCTCAATACCGGTTCCAATGGCCATGATGATATTTTTAATTTCGTTGTTGGCTAAAATTTTATCCATGGAAGCGTTCTCCACATTTAAAATTTTACCCCTGAGCGGCAATATGGCTTGGGTTTTTCGATCCCGCGCCTGCTTGCTGGAACCCCCAGCGGAATCGCCCTCACAGATAAACAATTCAGATTGATTGCGATCGACCGAAGCGCAATCCGATAACTTCCCCGGCAGGTTGAGACGGTGCGATATATTGGTTTTTCTTTGTACCAATTCTTTGGCTTGGCGCGAAGCAATCCTGGCTTGCGCGGCTAATATCACGCGGCTTGCAATCAGCTCGCCCTGCGACTGGTGATCGTGCAGGAAGTGTTCGAGGGAATGCTTGACCACTGATTCCACTTGGGAGGTGATGTCTGAGTTCAACCGGCCTTTGGTTTGGCCCTGGAACTCGACATCCCCCTGTAAATAGACATTGACGATGGCGACCAATCCCTCTTTGACGTCGTCGAGAGTCACACCGGGGACGCCCTTGGGCAACAAATTGCGCCGTTCAATAAAAGCTTTTAGCGCTTTGGTGATGCCATTGCGAAAGCCCGTCTCGTGGGTGCCACCATCCACGGTTTTGATGGCATTGGCGTAGGAATGAATGACCGTTTCGGTTTTGCTGGTCCAAATAAAAGCCGCTTCCAGGCGAAGTTTTTTATCATCCTTCTCGATATAAAAAGGGTCCGGCATCAAGGCCGTGCGCGAGTCAGCAATTTTTCGGATGAAATCTTTTATCCCTTCCGGGTATTGAAAGGTGTGGGTATTTTTATTTTCTTTGACAACGACCTTAAGACCTTTGTTGAGAAACGCCTTGGACTCCGCTTGTTCGAGAACCCACTTCGCAAGAATCTCCACTTTCGGAAATATTTTTGGATCGGGCTTGAACGTTATTTCGGTGCCATGGGCGCGGGTGGGTTTGCCTTTTTTTATTTTGCCCAGAGGCTTGCCCCGGGAATAACTTTGGGTCCATTCAAACCCATCTCTTTTTGAAGTCGCCAGCAAGGTCTCCGAGAGCGCGCAGACCACGGCCATCCCCACACCGTGGAGTCCTCCGGATACCTTGTAGTTATCGTTGTCAAATTTTCCACCAGAATGTAGAGTGGTGAAGAGAATCTCCATGGCACTTTTTTTCGTTTTTTGAAACTGGTCCACCGGAATACCACGACCATTATCCTGAATAGAGATTTCCTGATTATTTTTCAGGATAATTTCGATTTTGTCACAGTGCCCATTCAACGCTTCGTCAACCGAGTTATCCAATATTTCCCAAACAAGGTGATGCAATCCCGTCGCGGAGGTCGATCCAATGTACATTCCTGGACGACGGCGAATCGCCTCAAGGCCCTCCAGCACTTGAATATCTTTTGCTTTATAACTTCCCATGGTTTTTTATTAATTGTGCGTTAATAATTTTGGTGCGTTTCGCGAGGCCGACTCCCTGGCTACCCCGGTGGTATGTCGGGACCGCTGTCATTTTGATCTCCTTGGTCTTGCCATTCTCCAAAATGAGTTGGAGCGTGTCTTTGGGGTTGACGCATTTGGCGACCACCAGTCGGCTTTTAGCCACGTTCATCAATTTCACGCCGACTCCGGGTCCGCTCAGTTGGGTGACTTGGTCGAGCTTTAAACGTAGACCTTTGCCGGACTCCGTCGCTAGGAAAACATGACTGCCGTGGACCCAATCCACGCTTACCATACGGTCGTCGGTCTTCACTGACATTACTTTTTTGCCGGCCCGGCTGGTTTCGGTCAGGTTTGATAGTGGAAATCGAAACCCATATCCCCGTTCGCTCACCAGCAGTATTTCCTTCGGCTCCGCGGATTTCTCCATAAATTTTAATTTCTTTTGTTTGATGGATGCATCCGCGTCCCCTGCATCCTCCCTGGAAATATTTGAAACCAGGGGAAGAACCCGGATCACACGTTCACCATCTTCAAACTTGAACAGGTTCTGAATGGGTTCACCAAAGCCGCTTCGGGTGTAGGGCAGAGTGTGCGCTTTCTGAATGTACGCCACTCCTGAAGAGGTGAAAAAAGCCACCAAATCCCTGGTGTTTACCTGAGTGATTTCCAGGAGACTGTCATTTTCCTTGAACTTCAAGGCGGCCGGGTCGATCAATGTTTTGAACTTTCGCAACCAACCTTTTTGGCTGATTACCAGAAAGACATCTTCATGATCAATGAAGTCTTCCGCGTTGTACTCCACGCTTTCGATGGTTTTTATTTTAGTTCGGCGTTTGTCTCCAAATTTTTCCTCAATTTCAATCAACTCTTTCTTTATTTCCTGCCAGATTTTCTTTTTGGATTTCAACAAACCCTGAATCCACTTCTGTTCCTTGAGCTTTTCCTTTTGCTCATCAATGAATTTGTTGACTTCCATGGAAACCAGACGGTACAAGGGGATTTCCAGGACAGCTCCCGCCTGCTCATCGTCTAAACGAAAGGCTTTTTTCAATTTGCCATTGGCCTCCTGTCGTGATTTTGAAGAGCGTATCAGTTTCAGTGCTTTATCCAGATTTTTAAAGACAATGACCAGTCCGGCAAGGATGTGTAGCCGCTTTTCAAGAATATCTAATTCATATTTCAAGCGCCGGGTTACGACCTCCATTCGGAAATCTAAAAAATGGGTAATAATTTCCTTCAAAGACAGGCGGCTCGGCTCGCCCTTGGGGGTGAGGCAATTGAAATTAATCTGAAAACCAGACTCCAGATCGGTGTGTCTAAAAATATAAGTCATTATTTTTTCTGGGTCCTGGCCCGTTTTTGCTTCCAGAACAACGCGTATCTTTTCATCGCTTTCATCCCGAACATCCACCAGCCCCGGCAATTTTTTGGCAATGATAATTTCGGCGATTTTTTCTATCAGGCGAGCCTTATTAACGCCATAAGGAATGGAAGTGACGATGATCTGAACTCTGCCTCTGGCTGATTTCTCCAGCTTCCATTCTCCACGGATTTTGAGGTTGCCGGATCCCTCCTCGTAGGCTTTTCGCAATTCGGTTTTAGAGTTCAGGAGGATCGCTCCGGTGGGGAAGTCCGGCCCCTTGATGTATTTCATGATTTGGGCGGTGGTGAGTCCACGATCGTCGATGAGGGCCAGGCAAGCGGCAGTCACCTCCGAAAGATTATGGCTGGGAAAGGAGCAGGCCATGCCCACAGCGATACCGGACGAGCCATTTATCAGTAAATTAGGGACCTTGGAAGGTAGAATGGTCGGTTCTTTCAACGTATAATCGTAATTCTGCCGAAAATCGACAGTATCTTTCTTGATGTCAGCCAGCATGTAGGCAGTAATTGCGGTCAAACGGCCCTCTGTGTAACGATAGGCGGCGGCGGAATCGCCATCAATTGAGCCGAAATTGCCTTTTCCGTCCACCAGGGGGTAACGCATTGAAAAGTCCTGCGCCATTCGCACCATAGAGTCGTACGTGGAGGCATCGCCATGCGGATGGTATTTCCCCAATACCTCACCTATAATTTTGGCGGATTTAACTGGCTTGGCGTCAGCTCCTAAGCCAATGCCATGCATGGCAAACAATATTCTGCGATGTATGGGCTTCAATCCATCCCGTACATCTGGTAGGGAGCGTGAAACAATGGTGGAAAGAGCGTAGGTCAGGAACCTGTTTTCCAGCTCATAAGTGATGTCTGAAGGCTTTTCCTTGGCCATATTTTTTAGGTTTTTTTACAGGTTTCGGTCAATGGAGGTGAACTGTCGGAGATGTGATTTTTGATCAGCGAAATTTCGCTGGTCTATTTCAGTATAATGGTATAAAAATTAATCGAAAGTGGAAAATAGCCGCTGATGGCCTTTATTTTTAATAACTTATCAATACGAAATACCATAACCTGAAACTATTGTAAAGAAAAAAATACCACATATAGTGTGATTTTAACTTTTGGTTTCAATATGTTGGGGTCTTAGAGCAGGCTGGTTGCCGGGGCCGGTTGTGGACGGTTAGTTCTGTCCCAGAAAGGATTTTGCGAAATTTCTTTAAAAAACCTTTTTTGTTTTTCCCCATCCAATAATAAAATGAGTAGTTGCAAATTGCTGGATTCAGAGTTGCCGGAAATTTTTCTGGACTCTGCGTGGTAATTCCCGCCAACCCCAATTAGAATTTCCCGTACCTTATTCGGGTTAATTGTTAGGAGAGAATATGTCCGATTTACAAATAAAAATCATGGCCGCCCTGAAAACCGTGATGGACCCTGATTTACATAAGAATATAGTGGACCTTGGGTTTATTAAGAATATGGAGGTCAAAGGGGGCCAGGTAAAGTTTGATGTAGAATTGACTACTCCCGCTTGCCCGGTGAAGGAACAATTGAAAAGTGAATGTTCCACCAAGGTTCGGGAAATCGAAGGTGTTGACAGTGTTGAGGTAAACATGACCGCAAATGTGCGGGCCTCGGAACATTCTCAGCCGGTTCTCACCGGTGTCAAAAATATTATCGCCGTGGCCAGCGGTAAAGGTGGTGTTGGCAAATCCACCGTCAGCACCAATATGGCCATTGCCCTGAGCCAGACCGGCGCGACCGTGGGGTTGATGGATGGCGATATTTACGGGCCCAGCATTCCAAAAATGATGGGCATTCCTATCACCCCGCCTAAAGGGGGGCCCAATAATAAATTCTTTCCGCACGAAAACCACGGCATCAAAGTGGTCTCCGCGGCATTTTTAACAGAGGAAGGTCAGCCTTTAATGTTGAGAGGGCCTATGCTGGGTGGAATCATTACGCAGTTTTTGCAGAATGTTGAATGGGGGGAATTGGATTATCTGGTGATCGATCTGCCTCCAGGTACAGGAGATGTGCAATTGACCCTGACTCAAAAAGCTCCTTTGTCCGGTGGCGTGATCGTCACCACGCCGCAACAGATCAGTTTGATTGATGCGGAAAAAGGTGTGAAAATGTTTGAGCAGGTAAAAGTTCCAGTGCTGGGTGTGGTCGAAAACATGAGTTATTTTGTCTGTGACGGCTGTGATAAGAAACACTACCTTTTCCAAAGTGGTGCGGGAAAAAGCCTGGCCGAGCAGTTTAAAATTCCCTTATTGGGTGAAGTTCCTTTTATTCCGGATGTGGTCATCAGCGGTGACAACGGCGTTCCCATCACTCTCAGCCAACCCGATTCTCCAGCCACTAAAGCCTATCAGGACTTGGCCGGTCAGGTGGCCGCCCAAATCAGTATCAATCAAGCCAAGGGCGACGACAAAGTGGGTGCCGGATTTGAGTTGGCCTGGAAGGAATAAAGGACCTGACTATAAAACAGAATTTTTTCAACGGAACGGAAAATCCCAATGACCGATGAAGCGGTAAAAAAAAATCAGCCCGATGGACCGTCGCCTAAGGACATCAAGCAAGTGGATGCCAAAACTCTGGGCATCTCCTGGTCGGATGGCCATGAGTCGGTGTATCCTGTTAAATTGTTGCGGGAGAAATGCCCGTGCGCGCATTGCATCGATGAATGGAGTGGCGAGAAAAAGATCAAACCCGGATCGATTCCCGATTCGATTCGGCCCCTCAAGTTGAATGCGGTGGGGTTGTACGCTTTGCAGTTCGAATGGAATGATGGCCACAGCACTGGCCTCTATCCGCATAACCT
>SMVA01324954.1_pt1 | contig 20617 bp, 18 predicted proteins | sample 2456451 | NCBI WGS metagenome assembly SMVA01 (sample SAMN11095933, study PRJNA526329) | marine sediment metagenome | biome: Marine sediment; feature: Surficial sediment; material: Deep marine sediment; isolation source: Hadal surficial sediment | place: Pacific Ocean | collected 2014-05 | depth... | reverse complement strand
TTCTAGTTTAATTGTTGAAAAAGTCGTCCATGACTTTTTCAAACACGCGATCCGAAAAATGCGATTTTCGGATCGCTTACATTTTCAATGGCTGTAAGCCATTGAAAAAGACAGTACATCCCTGTACGGGCAAGCAGGCCGCCGAAAAACAGGGTTTTCAACGGCCTGCTTGGGAGTCAATGTGCGCCGCGTCGTGATTTCGGGTCTTGGGATCGTTTCGTGTTTGGGAAACTCGCAGACGGAAGTGCTGGCTTCGCTGCGCGAGGGCCGTTCGGGCATCAGCTTTAACGATGGCTTCGCGGAAAAGGGTCTGCGCAGCCAGGTTTGCGGCAGCGTCGATATCGATACGGCCGATTTTATTGACCGCAAGGTTCGCCGCTTCATGGGAGATGCCGCGGCATACTCGTATATAGCGATGCAGCAGGCTATCGATGATGCCGGACTCGAAGAATCCGATGTATCCAACCCGCGCAGCGGCCTGATTGCAGGATCCGGCGGCGCTTCGAGCGCCAATATTGTGATTAGCGCCGACGTCTTGCGCGCAAAAGGGGTCCGCCGAATCGGCCCCTACATGGTTCCGCGCACGATGGGCAGCACCGTGTCCGCCTGCCTTGCCACGCCGTTTCATATTAAAGGATTGAATTACTCGATTACGTCGGCGTGTGCGACCAGCGCACATTGCATTGGTATGGCGATGGAGCAAATCCAGCTTGGCAAGCAGGACCTCGTGTTCGCCGGCGGTGGCGAGGAGGAGGACTGGACGCTGGCAAGCCTGTTCGATGCGATGGGCGCCTTGTCATCAAAGTACAACGATGCCCCGGCGACCGCTTCGAGGACGTATGACATCAATCGTGACGGGTTTGTCATTGCCGCGGGTGCCGGCATGGTGGTGGTCGAGGAACTCGAACACGCACAGGCGCGAGGCGCCAAAATTTATGCCGAGGTGGTGGGCTACGGAGCGACTTCGGATGGATTCGACATGGTCGCGCCGTCCGGCGAAGGTGCGGTGCGCTGCATGCAGCTCGCACGTTCGACGGTCGATGCGCCTATTGATTATATCAACACGCACGGCACCAGCACGCCGGTCGGGGATACCAGGGAACTCGAGGCAATGCAGGAAGTTTTCGGCGATAACGTTCCCCGGTTTGGATCCAGCAAGTCATTGTGCGGACATTCGCTTGGCGCCACGGGCGCGCAGGAGTCGATTCACTGTTTGCTCATGCTGGACAATGACTTCATTGCTCCATCCATCAACGTCACCGACCTCGATCCCGCTGCCGAGGGCATGCCGCTGGTTACCGAAAGAATCGACAATGCAGGTATCAGGACAGCCATGACCAACAGCTTTGGATTCGGCGGTACCAACGCAACGCTGATATTTCAAAAGCTGTAGTGGAAATTATCAGCGAACACCACTGCTTCGACGGTACGGTCGGATTCTATCGGCATCCATCGGCGGTCAATAACTGTGATATGCAGTTCTCGGTGTATCAGCCACCGCAAACGGCTGATGGTCCGGTTCCTGTCGTTACCTACCTGGCTGGCCTGACCTGCACCGAAGAAACATTCATGACCAAGAGCGGTGCACAGCGTATCGCCGCCGAGCTCGGATTGATGCTGGTCGCCCCGGACACGAGTCCGCGCGGTGATGGCGTCCCGGATGATCCTGACGGAGCGTATGATTTCGGGCTCGGCGCCGGCTTTTACCTGAATGCGACTGAAGCGCCGTGGAATCAGTATTTTCACATGTACGACTACGTGACACAGGAATTACCTGGTGTTGTGTTCGCGAATTTCCCCGGAGATCGCGATCGGCAAGGGATAACCGGTCACTCGATGGGCGGGCACGGCGCACTGACAGTGGGACTCAGGAATCCGCATATATATAAGAGTGTTTCTGCATTCGCGCCGATCTGCAGCCCCATCAATTGTCCCTGGGGCCAAAAAGCGCTCGGCAACTACCTCGGTCCGGACCAGTCATCCTGGCCCGAGTATGACGCAACCGAACTCGTCAACAATCTGGATGCGATTCCCGAGCACAAAATCCTGATTGACCAGGGCCTGGCAGACCAGTTTCTCGAGCAGGAATTACACCCGCACCTGTTCGAGGCGGCCTGCAGAGAGAAAGGTTTGGCACTGGAGTTGCGCCGTCATGAAGGGTACGACCATGGCTATTACTTCATCTCGACATTCATGGAAGAGCATATGCGGTTTCACGCAGACATTCTCAACGCATAGCGACTGGATTCAGTCCGCCGCATCGTGCAAACATACGGTCCTCGTGTGCCAGTGATTGGGGAATGGTATCGATGGCCGGACTGCTTTCCAGGGAACGAATCATTGCGCCTCCGGGCTACAATCGCTGGCGCGTGCCGCTCGCGTCGGTTGCGATTCATCTTTGTATCGGCTCCGTCTATGCATGGAGCATCTACAACCCGCCGCTGACCAGGGTATTCGGCGTAGTCACCAGTGCTGCGGCCGACTGGAGCCTTGGTGAAGTCGTCTGGATCTTCACGGTCGCCATTGTCTTCCTGGGATTGTCCGCCGCAGTTGCCGGCCGCTGGCTCGAAAAAGTCGGACCTCGAATGGTCGGCGTCGTTGCCGCCTTTTGCTGGGGCGGTGGATATATCGTCGGCGCAGCCGGCATCCTTACGCATCAACTCTGGCTGGTGTACTTGGGCTACGGCGTGCTTGGCGGCTGCGGGCTGGGGCTTGGCTATGTATCGCCCGTTAGCACCCTGATTCGTTGGTTTCCGGACCGTCGTGGTATGGCCGCAGGGATGGCGATCATGGGCTTCGGCGGCGGTGCCATGATTGCTGCGCCGATGAAAGCGTACTTCCTGAAAATGTTCTATCGCGCCCCGGAATACCTCGGCACAACGGATGCGGTTGAACTGATCACCGAGGCTGGCAGGCGCTTCGCCGAGGTATCCGGAGTCTTGCAGGAAGTGGTCGTCGCTGGTGCTGCTGACGTACGCGGCATGACGGTGCCCGTGCCTGAAGGTGTCTACGTTGTCGGTACCGGGGCAACGGGTGTCGCCGAAACCTTCGTGGCGATAGGAATTATCTATCTGATCGTCATGTTGTTTGCCGCGTTTTCATATCGATTGCCGGCGCCGGGCTGGCAGCCTGATGGCTGGACGCCGCCGCCAGAAGATGATCAAAAACACCTGATCACTACACATGACGTTGACATCGATGAGGCTTTAAAAACGCCACAGTTCTATCAGCTGTGGATCGTGCTGTGCTTCAATGTGACCGCAGGTATCGGCGTACTCGGCGTGGCGAGAACGATGATGACTGAGATATTCGGCACCACGCTGCCACAAGTCGTCGATGCGGCGTTTGCGGCGACCTATGTCGTAATGATCAGTGTATTCAACATGATCGGCCGCTTCTTCTGGGCCAGCAGTTCCGACTACGTCGGCCGCCGCAATACCTACTGGATATTCTTCGTTCTCGGAATTCTTCTTTACCTGTCGGTGCCCTACACGGCACAGCAGGTCAGCGCTAATCCGGCCATCGTCTGGCTGGTCTATTTCTATGCGGCAACGATGATCATCTTCACGATGTATGGCGGCGGTTTCGCAACCATTCCCGCCTATCTTGCGGACATCTTCGGCACCAAATACGTGGGAGGAATCCACGGGCGCCTGCTGACCGCCTGGAGCACGGCCGGCGTTCTCGGTCCCCTTGCAATCACGTCCTTGCGCCAGCATTCAGTCAACCAGGCGATACAGGATCTAATGACAAAGATTGACGCCAACACATTCGCTGCTCACTTTGGCGCGCCGGTGGAGCAGCTCGCGCTGCTGGTCGAACAGAAGACAGTCACGATCGCAAGTCTCATGGAAATTGTTCCGGCGGGCACCGTCGATCCAACCAGTGGCCTTTACAATACAACCATGATCCTGATGGCCGCATTACTTGCAATCGCGCTCATCAGCAATGCGTTCATGCGGCCAGTTAACCCACGCCACCATCTTCGTCCCTAGAGATTTCTCAGTGTCAACTCGAGTGGTCGACGAACAAACTGTCAGCCGCCGCGCCCAATGCCTTGTCATCGGGAACGTCACCACTTTGCGCAATTAGCTGATCGATGATTTTCTTTGTTTCGTCACGCGTGTTGACGCGCGGGAATGGTTTGTCCGGCACCGGCAGATCGAGAAATTCGCACAGGGGTTCCCAGCCTTGCTTTACCTCATAAACCAGTAATCGATTATCCGGGATGGCCTCCCTGATCTCATCGTTGCGCCGGTTGAAGTAGGACACCATGAACTCCCGGTCGCCCATACGATTATCCACCGTATCCCATATAACTGTCTTGAGCATGTCGCCAAAGGGACTTCCTGTTACAAAGTCGTTGAATTTGGGCGACATGATGGTTGCGTTGACCGATTCGAACCAGCTCGCGGCATCACGCACGGACAGCAACACTTTGGCGTCAGGATAATATTCCGCAAGTTCGCGCCAGAAGGTGCAGGCCGGGTAGTCGACGGCCGCGCTGTAGTCAGCGAGCCAGGAATCCCAATCCGGGTTGCCATTGGCGGCATTCAACCAGTGATCCTGGTGCGCCGGGTCTTGAAGGACCTCGCCCATGTGATAACAGCGTCCAACGCCGAGTTCTTCGAGAGCAACCTTTAGGGATGCAGTACCTGTGCGCCCTAATCCCGCCCCGACTACCTTGAGTGGCATTGTGTCCCCTTTTTTCGAATGAACTGCGCGTCCGGTTGGCCTTATTGAATCTCGCGCAGATAAAAGTCGAACGCGGGCCCGTCGCCCCCGCCATAGCGGTTATGAATCCACACCAGCAACATGCCCTCGACATGACGGGCGTAACGCAGCGGTCCGAGATCGATGGCTTCAAGCCCCATGCCTTCAACCAGTTCCGCAACCCTCGCCTTAGCTTCGACATTATCGCCAACCAGGGGAATGCTGACCGGACCACCGGACGAATCCGGATCGACCATGGTCCGCCAGTTCAGGGTATTGAACGCCTTGACGACATGCGCACCCGGCGCGGCGCCCTGAATGATCTCGGCGGTCGAGGTGCTATAAACCAGTTCGAGGTAGCCATTGTCACTACGGTCAATTGCATTCGTCGGGTCAATGATAATTTTGCCCGACAGGTCACCCAGGCTACGCGTAACTGCCTCGACTGCTGTGCCCGGAACCGCCATCACCACAATGTCGGCGCCAGCGACAGATTCCGCCGGCGTTGTCGCTGAAGCAGCGTTGCCGGTGCGCGCCACAAGTGCGCGCACGTCGTCTCGTGACGGGTTGCGCGAACCGTAAACAATGGTATGACCCTGCGCTGCGAACTCCGGTCCCAGGGCACCGGCAACATCGCCGGTGCCGATAACGGCAATCGTGTCTGCATTAATCGGAGTCGATCCAAGCAGTACGGTGATCAACACCAGCACTGCGTCACTGACGCTCCGTCTGCGCAACATTTAACCGTGGACCTGGCTAACCTGGATGACCGGTTCGATATTTGTATAGTTTGGAATATCGCCCATGATGGCATCGGCATGCGGGCCGAAGGAATTTTGAAAATCTTCAACCGAATCGAAGTAGAGATGCCCCATGGCCACATAGGTAGGCGGTGAATCTGGCGTGCCGCCACCGAGGCCTCCCTCGATCGCCGTATCCTTGCAGGCGTCGCCCAGCTTTTCACGAACCATTGGCATGTGGCTGTTGCAGTAATAGTCCATGTCGAATGAGGCGTCTTGGCTATGCGGGTAAAAAACGCTTACTTTGATCATCGAATAATTCCTTCATTGTCAAGCGCAGGAATTGATGATAATACGATGTTCCTGTCTTATAGTCTGCCTCGCTAGGAAATTTGGGGGAATCAAATGTTATCGAGTCACAGCTTGTCGCTGACAGTTGTAAAGGCGTTGTTGCTTGCGCCATTGTTCCTGGCGCCGCCACTGGTCGCACAGGAAGAAGAAACGCTGCCGACACTCAGGTTAGATCGCATTCCCTCTTCACCGGCATTTTCGGGACAAACCCGGGCAGCCTCCGCCGCTACAACCCCCTTTGAGGTGGAATCCATTGCATCAGGCTTGTCGGCGCCGTGGGCGCTCGCATTCTTGCCGGATGGCGAGATTCTGATTAACGAATATGTGGGGACTATGCGAATTCTGGACGCGAAGGGGCAATTGTCCGAGCCACTTGGCGGCTTGCCGGAAATGTCGCATGAGGGCTGGGCAGGGTTATTCGATCTTGCGCTGGACCCTGATTTTGCGGACAACCAACTGGTCTACTTCTCGTTCACGGGTAAACCACAGGGCCCTGCTGGCAAAAATATTCCGCGCGTGGCTCGCGGTCGTCTTGATCGCGCCAATCTGCAGATGGTAGATGTCGAAGTCATCATTGACGGTATGGGTTCGCAGGAAATTCATTTTGCGGCGGATGGGAAACTTCTGGTGTCCGGAGCCGGTGACGTTTTCACAGAAGATGCACAGGACCTCGGCATTACATTTGGCAAATTGCTGCGATTCAATCCGGACGGGTCCGTGCCAGACGATAACCCCTGGAGTGCGGATGCGAATGTCCCCTCGGAGATATTCAGTGTGGGGCATCGCGATATCTCCGGGTTCGCCACCCACCCTGACACCGGCGAGACCTGGATTACAGAGCATGGTCCGCGCGGCGGCGATGAGCTGAATCGCATCCGTGCCGGCGCTAACTACGGCTGGAAAGTGATTACTTACGGCACACAATACAGCGGTGCGCCAATCGGAGATGGGCACACGCAACAGGACGGCATGGAACAACCACGATACTTCTGGCGACCGTCTATCGCGCCCTCCGGCCTGGTTTTCTATACGGGTGACATGTTTCCTGAATGGCGCGGAAATATCTTCGTCACATCGCTGGCCGGGCAGCACCTGACCAGGCTGGTACTGGACGGTGATCGCGTTGTTGCCGAAGAGCGGCTGCTCGTGGATCGTGCGGAGCGTATTCGCGAAGCTAAGGTAGGGCCTGATGGCGCGCTCTACGTGTTGACGAACGAAGACGGTGATGCACCACGCGGCACCGCGGAATTACTTCGAATCTATCGCAATTAGGAAACTTTCAGGCGGCTTTGCCCTCGGCAATCTCCGCTGGAAGCTCGAACCAGTCCGGTTTGACGATCAGAAGGTCGCAGGGCAAGTGTTCGAGTGTTCGCTCTGCCGTGGCGCCAACAAACAGTCGTTTCCACCGATTCCTCGAGACAGCGCCCATTATCACCACATCTGCTGCGACACTCTTTGAGAGCTCCGGCAGTTCCTCATGCGTTACCCCTGAAACCAGATGCGATTTGTCCGCGTCAATGCCGTGGAAAGTGACGACTTCATTGAAGCGTTTCTCGTGCTGCTCATGCATTTGCTTCTCGATTTCATCGAATGGCAACGATACGGGTATGTAAGCGTTTGCCGTGGCGGTGGCAACGGCAATACGTGGATCGTAGGAGTGAAAGGCGTGCACCTCGGCGTTGGTGGCCTCGGCGAGCATTTTGCTGATGATCAGAATCTCATCGTCCAGCGCTGCCGGTTTGTCGTGTTCATGTAAAGGATCGATGGCGGCAATAAAAATCGGCTTATCCGGAATATCCTGCGGCTTGACCAGCCACAGCGGCACGGGGCAGAGCCGAATCAGGTTCCAGTCGTTGTTGGTCAGCAATGCACGTGAGACGACCGAATGATGGTGTGTATCCTTGAATACGATATCGGCATCGCACGCAACCGCATGCCGCACAATGCCTTCGTACAACGGGTGATCCCAGGTTGAGGTGGTATTCACGACCAGGCCGGATTCACGGAGGGGCTCAGCCATGACCTCGAGGCGCCGCTTCAGACCATCGAGAATGTCTTCGTGCGCATTCTCGAGTGATGGGTAATTACCCAGGCGGCCGTCGCTGAGATACTCGTTGTAATAGCAAATCAGCAGCTCGAGTTCTGCGCCCAATTTTTCTGCGAGCCAGGCGCTGCGCTGAAACGCGGGCTGCGCGTCTGCGTCCAGGTCAACTACGCACATGATCCTGGATATCTTCTGCATGGTTCTATCCTCACTAATCGGACGTCAACAGCCTTCAGCGCGAAAGAGTCGGACTGTGCGGGAGCCGGGATCGCGCCAAAAAACTCGTTGAATAGCCGAATTCGGAATCTACTTACTCATTCTAGTCGGATTTCCGGAATTTGGGGCGCCAGCGATTTTAGCGGTTTAGCTACTGTTTTTTTGTCCCGGTGGACTATTATCTAGGTAAGGACGGCCGTTGCGCGGCAGAGCACTGTTTTGCGTGTCGCCAGCGACTGATACGAAAAGAGAGGCTCGACCATGGAAACCAGCTGGCCTGACGCGCTCCGCGATAACCTTGAAACCAAAAAATCGGAGCTGACAGCACGACTCGAACGAATCACCGCAAATCTGCGTCGCGGGCTGGAGACAGATTCCAAAGAGCGTGCGAAACAGCTCGAAGATAGCGAGGTTATTGATGCCCTGGGCAACGAGGCGCGGGATGAGTTGGAAAAAATATCGATCGCATTGCAACGGATGGATGCGGGAATTTTCGGATTGTGTTCAATCTGTGGTTCTGTAATCAGTACCAAGCGGATCGAAGCGTATCCTTACGCAAGCTCGTGTATCGATTGCGCAACCCGTGAAGAGAAGCGTAGTGCGCGAATCTGATCCGAACATTCAATGCGTGCGAACGCACGGACAGTGAACTTACATCAGTCCAGCCGCCTTGAAAAGCGAATCGTTGCAGCAGTCATCGCCACCAGCGCGAATACGCCTAAAGCAAGCAGTTCCTGAGTCATATCGCCAAGCGGCGCGTCCCGTAACATGATGCCGCGCGTCAGGCGAATGAAGTGCGTCGTTGGCAGAACCTCACCGAGATATTGCACGACTCTGGGCATGCCGTCGAAGGGGAACACAAAGCCGCTGATAAGAATCGATGGTAGCAGGATGAAAAATGTGATCTGAATCGCCTGGAACTGTGTCTTGACAATGGTCGAAACGAACAGGCCAAGCGCCAGGTTCGCGGCAATGAAGACTGATGCGGCCAGGTACAGGTCCAGGATGCTGCCCAGGACTGGCACATTGAAGAGAATACGTCCGACGAAAATGATCAACGTCAGTTGCACGATGCCGATCATGATGTACGGAACAACCTTGCCAATCATGAGTTCGGTGGTGCTGATCGGCGTGTTGATCAGCAATTCGAGATTGCCGTGTTCCCGTTCGCGGACTACCGCAACGGCTGTGAACAACATCATGGTAAGCGTCAGTATTATGCCCATGAGGCCAGGTATGACGAATACGGCGGAGCGCCTTTCCGGATTGAAATAGGGGCGTACCTCGAATGTCCCTGCTTGCGCCGGTGGTGAAATAGTCGAGTCGAATTTGAGTGGCATATTCCTGAGCTGATTGGCGACACCGAGGACGGTCGGGTCGACCGCATCGACCATCAGGTGAGCCGCCGCCCGCCGGTCGTCGATGACGCGCCTGTCGAAGTCCGGCGGAATAAATATCCCGATCGAAATTTCACCTGCTTTGAGTAAGGCTTCTAGTTCCTGCGGTGTATCTACGACATACCGCAAATCAAGAACCTGGGTCTGGCCGAGATCAGCGATGAATTGGCGCGACAAATGGGTGTTCGCCTGATTCGCAACTGCCGATTTAAGGTTTCTGACATCGGTGTTGATTGCGTAGCCAAAGAGCAGCATCTGCATGACCGGAATACCAACGATCATCGCAAACGTGAGCCGGTCACGTTTGAGTTGCAACAGTTCTTTGCGCATGACGGCGAGCAGTCGCGGTGCGGTCTTCACGCTGCTTGCTCGATTGTTGCGTTTTCGAGGGTGGCGGCAACGAACACATCTTCGAGTGATGGTGAAACCATTTCGGTCTCCGCATCAAGATTCGCTGCTGTCAATTCGCCATTCACAAGGGTCAGTGGATCGTCAATCTGGTCGGGAATCAGCACCCTCAGTCGCACACCCAGCTGCGTGATACTTGCGACCTCAGTCAGGTTGCCGAGTCGAATTTGCGCCGCCTGCGGGTCATTCGCCAGCACCTCTATAATCGACATCCCGGTGGCCGCCTGCAGTTCGGCGGGTGATCCGTCTGCGACCTTGCGGCCGTGATCGAGAATCGCAAGCCGGTGGCAGCGCTCGGCCTCGTCCATGTAATGCGTCGACACCAGGATGGTTGTGCCGGCATCCGCAAGCGTAAACAACTTGGCCCAGAAATCACGCCGGCTTTTCGGGTCGACTGCACTTGTCGGCTCATCGAGTAACAGGAGTTGCGGCTTGTTTAGCACGGCACAGGCGAGCGCGAGTCTTTGCCTCTGCCCGCCACTCATGGTTCCGGCGAACTGCTTGCGCTGGCTCTGTAAGTCGTATTGTTCGACGAGTTCATCAATTCTTTGCGTGCGGCCGGCGCGCTCGTACGAATAGATGTCGGCGATGAACTCGAGATTCTCCTGAACCGTCAGATCACCATAAAGCGAAAACCTCTGCGTCATATACCCGATCTGTGGTTTCAGGGCACTCGCATTTTCCGGTACGTCCAGACCGAGGACAGTCGCGCCGCCCGCTGATGGTGTGAGGAGTCCGCAGAGCAAGCGGATGGCAGTAGTCTTGCCGGAGCCATTTGGGCCGAGGAAGCCGTAGATGATTGAGCGCGGCACGTCGAGATCAAGATGGTCGACGGCGGTCAGGCTGCCGAATCGCTTGGTCAGGCCACGTGCCTTGATTGCGAGTTCCGTTTCGCCGTTCATTATCTGGCATCGCCAATGAGCAATTCGACTTCGACCGGAACGCCATCCGGCAGCCGCGTATCCGCGTTCAAAACATCGACTTTCGCTGCGAAACTGAGCCGTCCGCGGTCATGCTCGGTCAATGCGAAGTAGGGCGTGAACGCTGCTTCGCTTGCTACCCAGCGCACTCTGCCGGCCAGCGGGTCTTTCAGTCCGTCAACAAAAATTTTCGCGCTGGTGCCCGGCATAACACGCACACGCATTGCCTCGGGCACGAAAATTCGCGCGTAGGGTTGCTGCCCTGAAAGGAGGATGACCATCGGCTGACCGATCGCCGGTCTCTCGCCCACCTCGAACAATAGTGAATCGACAATACTGTCGACCGGTGCGACGGATGAATGCCGTTCGAGGTCGATCTGCAGGGATGCGATTCTTGCGTCAGCCTGGCTCAGCGCTTCTTCAGCCTGGCGCAGTTCCTCCGGCGTTGTACCGGTGAGTAGTTCGTCAAGTTTTGCTTGCAGATTCTCAAGATTTGCTTTCGCGTTATCGCGCGCCGCCTTTGCCCGATCACGCAATTCAGACGACGCAAGATTGAGCTCGTGAACCTGTTGTGCCCGATCAAGATCTGTTTCACGAAACTCGAGTTCGTCTTTCGCGCCGCGAACATTGGCCTGTGCTGCGATAATTAACTCCTTGCGCGGACCGCGGATCAATTCGTCAAGCCGAGCGCGCGCTTGCAATTCAATGGCCCTGGCCTCGTTTATCTGCGATTCGATACGCGCAGTGTTCTGCGTGATGAGCAACTGGCCGGCAACGACTGGCTGTCCTTCTATTACCGCGCGTTCGACGATCGGCTCCGACACCTCGGCCGTGATTTCTATGCGGTCCGACTCAAGCTGCCCGACAATCCGATAACCGGTATCGGGTGAATCGCAGGCAACAAGCGTCAGCAGGGCTATCGAGAAAGGCAGCAAATTTGTTATCGACTTATTCATGAAGTTTTTACCTTGATCGAATCAAGCACCATTTCTACATGTGCCTCGATGAATCGATCGGTATCCAGACTCGAATGCGGTTGAAAAATATTCAACCAGACCACGGAGAAAAGGACGGGTGTAACCAGCAGCTGCGGGAATTCATTCAGTGCTGACACGCGAAATTCACCGTTATCGACACCTCTTTCGATCAGACTGCGCAGCGCGGCAAGCGCCCGTGAGACGACGTTGTCCCAATACCAGGCGATGAGATCCGGATGTTTTGGCCCTTCGGCGATCATCAGTCTTACGAGTATCTTTGCCGGCGACTTGGGAAGAGACCTGGCGAATGCCAGGAATGGCCCGCGCAGAAAATCCTCGGCCGACAATTCGGTCTCTTCGATGTTGCTGATCAACGCATCAATCCGCGGCGACAGGAAACTGCGGATGACGGCCTTGAACAGGTCTTCCTTGGTTTTGAAGTAAAGATAAAGAAGTCCTTTGCTGACACCGGCCCTTTTTGCAACTTCATCGACCCTGGTCGCCGCGTAGCCTTTCTCGGCGAACGCCGCCAGCGCCGCCTCGGTAATTTCAGCCGGACGATCTTCCTTGCGACGCTGAAAGCGGGGTACTGCCATCGTAATCTTTTGTTACTGACTCGTGAGTCAGTTAATATACCTTAATGACCCACTGGTCAGCAAGGTTTTTGTCTGAACCAAAATGGTAATCTCTCGCCATGTTCAGCTATATCGATCCAACCGTCCGCGAACGGCTTATTGCCCAGGGCAAGCTCATCCGCATTGACGCGGAGGGCCAGTCAACAGACCCGAACCACGCGCCGGAACCCGGCGCCCGGGCCTTGAGCATTCTCGGACCGATTCCCTTGCCGCTCGAACGTCACGGCCGTCATTACGAAGCCACCTGGTATGCCAGCGTCCGCCACACTGAACTGACCAAAGTGCAGGAGCTTGCCGACGAACTTCGGGAACGTGACGGCCAGCAGTCATTCGCCATGATGGCCTCATCGATGGCAGTCAACAGTGTCTTGCTCCTCGGCGATCCGGATACATGGGAGGACCCGCTGGTCCGGGTTCACTCCAGTTGCCTCACGGGCGATGTATTCGGATCCGGGCGCTGCGATTGTGGGCCGCAATTCATCTCTGCACTTGAGCGCATCGCAGACGACCCTGCGGGCGGCATGATCGTATACATGTCGGGTCACGAAGGGCGGGGCATCGGCCTTTGGGCCAAGGCTGCCACCTATCTGCTGCAAGACGCAGGCGAGAATACCTACCAGGCGAACCGCTCGCTGGGATTGCCGGACGATTCACGCGACTTCAGCGATGCTGCGTCCTTGTTGAAGTATTTTGTCGGCGATCGGCCTTTTCGCCTGCTGACCAATAACCCGAAAAAGGTCGACGATCTGAACGCACTTGGCCTCTCGAAAATCACGCGCGTGAAGCACGTTTGTGGCGTTGGTGATGCGAACAAAGAATATCTTGCCGCCAAACGGGAATGGGGGCACGAACTCGAGCCCGAAGATATCGACAAGTCCTGAAAAAATTCGCTCGCTGTGGCGAGCTCCTACGACAGGAATATCGATTGGCTGTCGTAGGAGCTCGCCCCAGCGAGCGATGTGTTATTGACGCCAGAGGCGCAGGTTTTCGGCAGTCGTCTCGAAATCCGAACGAAACGGATTGATGTCCAGACCGCCGCGGCGGTTGTAGCGCGCGTACACCGTCAACTTCTCGGGACTGCAGCGCGCCTTGATGTCGAGAAACATTCTCTCCACGCAGGCCTCGTGAAATTCTTCGTGTTGGCGGAACGATACGATGTACCTGAGCAAAGATTCACGATCTATTGCGGATCCCCGATAGCGAACCAGGACGCTGCCCATGTCCGGTTGATGCGTGACCGGGCAATTGCTGCGCAACAGGTGCGAATGTAGTTCCTCCTCGATCGAATCTTCGCCGGCGGTCATGAGCATTTTGGCGTCGACGTCGGTGGTCGCATCGATCTGCACATCCAGGTCATCGATACAGTCTCCAGGCAAAGAGGCAATTCGGGTTGTCGAGGATTCATTTGCAGGCAATATGCTGATATCAACTTCCGACCCGGTAATGCCTGACAAATCACGACTGATTATTGCGGCGACCTCATCGATTGAAGCGTAGCGAGACATGGCGAGCGAATTCAGATAGAGCTTCAGTGATTTCGACTCGACGATGTTCAATGAATCTGCAGGGACCGTGATGACCGCAGTCGCGACATTCGGCTTCCCGGACGGTTCGAGCCAGGTCAGCTCCCAGATGTTCCACACATCTTCGCCGTGAAACGGCAATTCAGCGCCCAGTCCGAGTGCCTTACGCGCCTCCATGCGGGGCACCGCGAACAACACCTGGGGCGAATATTCTGCGGGGTAATCCGTCGGTTTTCCGAGCGGGATTTTGCTCATTTTTTGCGGCAGATCATCTGTTGGGTCGTGGCGTGGTAGTGGTAGTATAACGCCCCATTTTTTGGTGCTGGACTCCTCCCTTGTTGAAACTCCTAACCAATGCCCAGGTCTTCGCGCCCGAGGATCTGGGTCTTCGTCATGTGCTGATTGGCGGCGGCAGGATTATTGCCTTAAGCCGCAACAAGGCCGAACTGTCGGTGGCGCCCGCCACTGAATTCGATCTTGAAGGGCAGCGCCTGATACCCGGCTTCATTGACGGGCATGCGCATGTTACCGGGGGTGGCGGGGAGTTCGGCTTCAAGACGCGGGTGCCGCCAGTGCCACTCGGTCAATTCACCCGGGCCGGCGTCACAAGTGTTGTCGGCGTGCTCGGCACCGACGACACGACCAGGGACACCCGATCTTTGCTGGCCCAGACGCGCGCGCTGCGGGAGGAGGGTATCGGTGCGTGGTGTCATACCGGTGGTTATCACGTGCCTCCGGTAACATTGACCGGCAGTGTACGTGACGACATCGTGTATCTTGATCCGGTCATCGGAGTCGGCGAGCTGGCGTTAAGCGATCACCGCTCGAGTCAGCCAACGCGGGACGAGCTGCTGCGAATCGCAAGCGACGCGCATGTTGCGGGAATGATCTCCGGTAAGGCAGGTATCGTGCATTTGCATCTCGGAGATGGGGAGCGTGGTCTTGACCTCGTGCGTCAGGCGCTGCAGCTCAGCGAGCTTCCGGCACGCGTCTTCAATCCAACCCACATTAACCGGCGCAAAGCATTGTTCGAAGAAGCGATCGAGCTGGCTGGTAACGGGAGTACTGTGGACATCACCGCCTTCCCGGTTGCCGAAGAGGAAGACGCATGGCCAGCAGACGTTGCGTTGCTGAAGTACCTGGAATCAGGCGCTCCCGCCGATCGGGTGACAATCAGTTCCGATGGCGGCGGCTGTTTGCCCGTCTTTAACGAACAGGGCGAGATGCTGCACATGGACATCGGCAGGCCCGCGAGCCTGATTGAGACCTTGCGGACGTTGCTCGGTAACGGTGCAGCGCTGGAGCAGGTATTGCCGGCATTTACGAGTAACGTGGCCGATATACTGCGCTTGCACGATCGTGGCCGAATTCGCGTCGGAGATGCGGCTGACCTGATTGTGCTTGATGATGAAAATGAAATCAGCGACGTGATGATCGCCGGCATATGGCACGTACAGGCAGGGGCACAACAGGTCTTCGGCCAGTTTGAAAATCAGACCGCGGAAAAAGAACAACAATGACTCCGTCCAATAACACTGACTACTCTGCGCGCGGCTGCCTGGTGGCGATTGGCGGCGCCGAGGAGAAATTCGATAACCCGGAAATCCTCGATAAGTTCATCGATATCTGCGGCGGCAAGAACGCGCGCATCGCCATCATACCGACGGCGTCCGAGCGCGAAGATACCGGGCGCAACTACGAAAAACTGTTCCGCAAGATCGGCATCCGCCACGCCCAGGTCTTGCAACTGATCACGCGGGAGGACTGTCAGTCAGACAGGTATCTCGACTACATTGAAAAAGCAGACGGCGTTTTCATGACCGGCGGCAATCAATTGCGTTTGTCGACTACCCTCGGCGGCACCCCGGTTGCGCAGGCCATTCGACGGCGAAATGCGGCGGGCATGCACGTAGCAGGCACCTCGGCCGGCGCCGCTTTCATGTCTGAGCACATGATTGCCGGGGGAGATGAGGGCAGCACGCCAAGTCCCGATTTGGTGACGATGGCGCCCGGACTTGGGCTTACCAATAATTTTATTATCGATCAGCACTTTCGCCAGCGGGACCGCCTCGGCAGGCTGCTTACGGCGCTTGCCTACAACCCGTTCGCCGTGGGCATCGGGCTTGATGAGGACACGGCTGCATTTATCAGGCCGGGCGATGAACTCGAAGTCGTCGGCAGCGGCGGCATTACGATCATTGACCCGACCCAACTCGATTATTCTTCCATGGACCGTGCACGGCGCGGCGAGCCGGTCAGCCTGATCGGCGTGAAACTGCATATACTGATAGCAGGTGGCCGTTTCGAGATCGCGTCGCGGAAGGCCAGCGCCGAATGAAAGACAGAATAAGCAGAACGATGAGATCAGTCCGATGAAAATCGTCAGCAGCAACGTCTACGTTGGCCCGAATATTTATGCCCATTTTCCGGTTATCCGGCATGTGCTCGATCTCGAGGTGCTGGAAGACTGGCCCACCGGCAGGCTGGGGGAGTCTTTCGTTGATCCGCTACTCGAGAATTTGCCGGGACTGCATGACCATGGCTGCTCCTATCGCGAGCCCGGCGGATTCGTGCGCCGCCTGCGTGAAGACGAGGGCACCTGGCTCGGGCATGTCATGGAGCATATCGCCCTCGAGCTGCAGAATGTCGCCGGCTCAAACGTCACCTTCGGCCGCACGCGGTCGATTGACGGCCAGCCGGGCCACTACACCATGGTGTTTCAATACCTCGATGCCGAGGTAGGGCGTGAAGCCAGCCGCCTGTCGTTACAATTGATTCACAGCCTGTTGCCCGACGAAGTGCGCCCGCAAGAGGCGCCGGACAGTGACTGGAATTTTGCCGAGGAGCGCGACAATTTTATTCGCTATGCACAGTCGCGCGCATTCGGCCCCAGTACCGCCTCACTCGTGAATGCGGCCGAAGATCGTGGTATCCCGTGGATCCGTCTGAACCGGCATAGCCTGGTGCAATTTGGGCACGGTCGATATCAGCAGCGCATCCAGGCGACGACGACAACCCGCACCAGCAATATCGCGGTCGAACTTGCGTCCGACAAAGAGGAGACCAACACCATCCTGCGGGACCTTGGCCTGCCGGTGCCGAAGCAAAAGCTGGTGCGACGCCCACAGGATGCCGTGCGGGCCGCAGAACGCATTGGTTTTCCGGTCGTACTCAAACCCCTGTCAGGAAACCACGGTCGTGGTGTTTCCATCAACCTCAAAACGCCCGACGAAGTCGAAGCCGCGTTTGAAAAAGCCAGGGAACATGGCCGCAACGTAATCGTTGAGAGTTATCTTGAGGGTTACGATCACCGGCTGTTGGTCGTGAACGGCAAACTGGTCGCTGCGGCGAAAAGAATGCCGGGTCACGTTGTTGGCGATGGCAAGAACACGATCGAGCAACTCGTCGATACCGTCAACGAAGATCCCCGTCGTGGTGTTGGTCATGAAAAGGTACTGACTCGCCTCGAGTTCGATCACCAGGCCGAACACCTGCTGCAGAAAGTTGGATATGACCGCAACACCGTGCCGAAGAAAGGCGAGATCGTTTATCTGCGATCGACTGCGAACTTGTCGACGGGCGGCACCGCCATCGACGTAACCGATGTTATTCATCCCGACAACCGTGAGATGGCAGAACGCACGATCAAGGCGATAGGCCTCGACATTGGTGGTGTCGATTTCCTGACAAAGGACATCACCGCGTCCTATCGCGAAGCCGGCGGCGGCATCTGCGAGGTCAATGCGGGTCCCGGTTTTCGCATGCATGTCGCGCCGAGCGAGGGTACACCGCGCGATGTCGCAGGACCGGTGATCGATATGCTGTTCCCGCCTGATCAGCCGAGCCGGATTCCAATTGCCGCCATCACCGGAACCAATGGCAAAACCACGACTGCACGCATGCTGGCGCACATATTGAAAATGAGCGGGCATACAGTCGGGTTTACGTCCACCGACGGTGTGTACATCGATGGGCGACTCAGCGTGCCGGGTGATATGACGGGGCCGGTGTCCGCGAAAATGATTCTGCGGGATCCGTCCGTTGACGCGGCGGTGATGGAAGTTGCCCGCGGCGGCATGCTGCGTGGTGGCCTTGGATTTCAGAGTTGCAATGTATCAGCCTGCCTCAACGTTGCCGCCGATCATTTGGGCTTGAAAGGCATTGATACGCTGGAGCAACTTGCGGAAATCAAGCGCGTGCCGATCGAGATTGCTAAAGACGCGGTGGTGCTGAACGCAGATGACAATCTCTGTTTGCAAATGGCCGACTATACGGAAGCGGAAACGCTTTGTTACGTGACGATGAATCCCGGCCACCTGCTCGTGAAGCAGCATATTCGCGCTGGTGGGCAGGCATTCGTGCTGGAAGAGGGTATGAACGGTCACATGATCACCATCTACGACAACGAAGCGCATACGCCGTTGTTATGGACGCACCTGATCCCCGCAACGATAGAAGGCCGCGCCATGCACAATGTGCAGAACGCGATGTTCGCTGCCGCGCTGGCGTACAACATGGACAAGAGCATCGAGGATATCCGGCATGGCTTGCGCACCTTCGACTCGACCTTCTTCCAGGCGCCAGGCCGCATGAACATATACGACGAACATCCTTTCAAGGTCATCCTCGACTATGCACATAACCCCGCCGCGGTTACGGTTATGTGTAACCTGGTCGATCGCTTCGATACCGAGGGACGGCGCATCGTCGTGCTGGCAGCACCGGGCGACCGCCGCGATGAAGACATTCGCGAAATCGCGGCGATTGCCGCAGGACACTTCGATCACTTCATTTGTCGCTGCGACGATAATCGCCGTGGTCGCGGACCCGATGAAGTCGCCGTCATGCTGAAGAACAAACTGCTTGAGGAAGGCATCAGCGCGGATCGCATCGACGTCGTGCCGGATGAGCAGGAGGCGACCAGCACCGCATTACGAATGGCGGGGCTGGGCGACCTGATCCTGGTGCTCGCTGATAATATCAAGCGAAGCTGGAAACAGATCATCTACTTCAATTCAGAGGCGAAAGGTGACGACCCGTCAAAGTCACCAACCGTTACGATCGAGTTGCCACAAACCGATGCATTCAGTTTCGACGACGATTTCGCGATCATCAGCGATGAACGCGGTGTCCGTATCGCAAAAGAAGCCGGCGACTAGCACTTACTCGTAGCGATGGAGTATCTCGATGCAAGACGGCTGACCGGCCCGAATATCTTGTGGGACAAGGCCGGGTCGATTCTCGACGTGTATTGCACGCCTGATGAAGCCGATCGCCTTATTCCGTTTTGCGAGTCAAAAATACGCCAGATGCTAGATGCCGTCGGCTGGGGTCAGGAATCGGTGTGCCATGTCCGTCTCGCGGGCGGCGCAAGTATTGCCTTCTCCGGTCCGATCGACGCGCTCTATGCCGCGTCAGCCATCAGCGAATGGGTCTGGGCGTGTTGTGATGCCGAGTTCAACGGCGCGCAAGCAGCGGATCTTGACGAGGCGGTCGCGACGATCGAGGAAGCAATCGCCGCAGAGGTCAACCCGCCGTTGCTGGCGCTGGAACAGGCTGCAATGGATCACGGCGTGTCATTCCTGTGGGATGACGACGATGTATCCGTCGGGCACGGAACGGGTTCCGAGACCTGGCCGTTCAGGGATTTGCCGGACCCCGCGAAAATCGACTGGGCCACCTTTCACGATGTGCCGGTTGGCATTGTCACCGGCACCAATGGTAAGACGACCACGGCCCGCACCGCCAAACATATTTTGCAGACCGCCGGCAGGAGTGTCGGGTTGAGCTGCACTGACTGGGTCTCGATAAACGATACGATCATCGATCGCGATGACTGGTCCGGCCCCGGCGGCGCGAGAATGGTATTGCGGCAGAAGGATGTCGATGTCGCGATCCTGGAGACGGCGCGCGGCGGACTGCTGCGTCGCGGGCTGGGTGTCAACACGGCGAATGCGGCGCTGATTACGAATATCGCAGAAGACCATCTCGGCGATTTCGGTTCGCAGAGTGTCGAAGAACTACTGAACATCAAATGGATTGTCAGCCATGCGGTTGTTGCGTCGGGCGTGCTGATTCTGAATGCCGACGACGAGCTGCTGGCGGCAAAGTCACGGGGATTTGGCGGCACGATCGTCTGGTTCAGTCTCGATGAAAACAATCCGCTTATCAGGAAGCATACGGAAAACGGGGGTCTTGCTTTCGTATATGAGGATAACGACCTGGTACGCGTCGACGGCGACGTTCGCGAATTGATCTGTGGTGCCAGTGAAGTGCCGATCACGCTGGCCGGCGCCGCTTTCCACAATATCGCCAACGCGCTCGGTGCTGCCGCGTTGACTGAGCAACTGGGAATGTCGCTGGACGATATTCGCAAGGGGCTCACGACGATGTCACAGGATGCGAATCCCGGCCGCAGTAATCTTTATCCGGTTCGTGATTTTAAAGTTCTGGTCGACTTTGCACATAATCCGCAGGCAATGCAGGCGCTGTTTGCCATGGCGCGGGCAATTCCAGCCAGGCGAAGAATCCTGTCATTTGCCCAGGCAGGGGACCGGACTGACGCGCAGATTCGCGAACTCGCGCGGAGTGCCTGGTCAATCGGGCTGGATCTGGCCTGTATTGCAGAGCTCGAACAATACCGGCGTGGCCGCGAAGAAGGCGAAGTATTCACCCTCATTCGCGATGAACTCA
>SMVA01068617.1_pt1 | contig 20629 bp, 15 predicted proteins | sample 2456451 | NCBI WGS metagenome assembly SMVA01 (sample SAMN11095933, study PRJNA526329) | marine sediment metagenome | biome: Marine sediment; feature: Surficial sediment; material: Deep marine sediment; isolation source: Hadal surficial sediment | place: Pacific Ocean | collected 2014-05 | depth... | reverse complement strand
ACCCGCCGAGTTTGTTATACCCGGCGCCATGTCCCAAGCCGTCATCGAAACCCCTGCCATGGACCGCGTCTTCGCGGCCATCGACACCCCCGATGCCGCGCGCGCCGCGCGCCTGGTGGAGGCGCTGCGCGGCGAGGTCGGCGGGGTCAAGATCGGCAACGAGCTGTTCACCGCCCAGGGGCCCGACGGCGTGCGCGCGGTGGCCGGCGGCGAGCGCCTGTTCCTCGATCTGAAGTTTCACGACATCCCCAACACCGTGGCCGGCGCGGTGCGCTCGGCGGTACATCTGCGCCCGTTCTGCCTGACGCTGCACGCCTCGGGCGGCCGGGCCATGATGCAGGCCGCCGCCGAGGCCGCGCGCGAGGCCGCCGAGGAGCTGGAGGTGGCGCGGCCGAAATTGCTCGGCGTTACCGTGTTGACCAGCCTGGACGGGTCCGATCTGGAAGCGGTCGGCCAGCGCGGCCCCGCGGCCAGCCAAGTCCGGCGTCTGGCGGGCCTGGCACAGGACGCCGGGCTCGACGGCGTGGTCTGCAGCCCGCGCGAGATCGAAATCCTGCGCGCCGACCGCGGCCCCGGCTTCATCCTGCTGGTGCCCGGCATACGGCCGTCTTGGGCGGCGAGCGGCGACCAGAAGCGGGTCACGACCCCCGGCGAGGCGATTGCGGCCGGCGCCGACTACCTGGTGATCGGCCGGCCGATCACGGCCCAGGCCGACCCGCGCGCCGCCGCCCGCCGCATTGCCGAGGAGCTGGCGCAAGCGCCGGATTCGGACCCATGAGCGACACCACACCACCGCGCGAGGCGCTGCGCAAGCTGCCGGTCATCGAGACCGTCAGGGAGGCCTATGTCCGGGTGTTCCGCAATCCGCGGCTGCTGGCCCGGGCGTCGCTAATGCCGTTCAGCCTGTCGATGGCATTGATCGTGCTCGGCTTTTCGGTGCCGGTCACCTCGTCGCTCGGCGTCCTGTTCGCGATGCTGGGCCTGCTGCCCTACACCTTTTTCGGGGTCGCCTGGCATCGGCTGACCCTGCTTGGCCCGGTCGCCGGCGCGCCGCCGCGCCTGCCCGCCTGGAGACAGCGCCACTGGCGCTTCCTCGGTTATCTGCTCGCGGTCATGCTGATCGGCTACGCCGCGATCGCGATGGTGTTCTCGCTCGCCTTCGCGGTGGTCCAGCCGGAAATAGAGGCCATGTCGGCGGGCCTGGGCCTGATGATTTTCGCCGGCACCGCCATTCTGGCCTTTGTCATGGCGCGGCTGAGTTTCGTATTCCCGGCGGTTTCGGTGGACGAAAGCTACCGGCTGCGCCACGCCTGGACCCACACCAAGGGCCAGGGCTTGCGCCTGATCGGCGCCACGTTGTTGGCGTCCGCGCCGATAGTTGCGCTGATCTGGGCGGTGAGCGGAATCTTGGGTGCCCTGCTGATCGCGGATCCCGCGACCGTGCCGGGCCAGGACGGCCTGCCGCCCGAGGCGCGGGCGCAAGCCTTCGTCGACGCGAACCTGGGCGCGCTCATGCTGACCCAGGCGATCGGCGCGGCGATCAACTACGTCTTGATGGCGCTCATGGTCTCGGTCATCTCGATCGCCTTCCGCACCTGCACCGGCTGGGTGCCGGCGGCGGGTGGGGCGGTGACGCCGGATGGCGAGAAAAGCTAACCCATGTCCGTCGAAGTCAAAATTTGCGGGGTAACCGCGCCCGAGGCGGTGGCGGTGGCGGTGGCGGGCGGGGCCGATTACGTCGGTTTCGTGTTCTATCCGCGCAGCCCGCGCTACGTGACGCCGGAGGCCGCTCACGCGCTCGCCGCCCAGGTGCCGGCGCGGGTAACCAAGGTCGGGCTCGCGGTCGACCTGGACGACGCCGCGCTCGCCGCGATTCTGGAAGCCGTGCCGCTCGACCTCTGGCAATTGCACGGCGGCGAGAGCCCGGCGCGGGTGGCGCAAATCAAGGAGCGGTTCGGGCTGCCGGTGATGAAGGTGGTGAAAATCTCGGAGCCCGCGGACTTGGCCGCGGCCGAGCCCTATTTCCGCGTCGCCGACCGCCTGCTGTTCGACGCCAAGCCGCCCCAGGAGATGACCGAAGCCCTGCCCGGCGGCAACGCGCTGGCCTTCGACTGGCACCTGCTGGCCGACAAGGCCTGGCCGCTGCCCTGGATGCTCTCGGGCGGGCTCGACCCCGGCAACGTGGCCGAGGCGGCGCGCGTTTCCGGCACCCGGGCGGTCGATGTCTCCTCCGGCGTCGAGGACCGGCCCGGGCTCAAGAACCCGGACAAGATCCGCGCCTTCCTGGCCGCGGCCAAGGGGAACTGAGGGAGGGCAGGCGAGTTCGCCGGGAGTTCAGTCCCGGAGGGCCTGGCGGCGCGCCTCGAACTCGTCCTTGTCGATCTCGCCGCGGGCGAAACGCTCCTCGAGGATATCGAGCGCGGCCTTCGGCCGCCCGCCGGCCCCGCCCGTGCCGCCGAGCCAACGCACGACCAGGACCACCACCGCGACGATCACCGCGATGAACAGGATCATCATGACCGGCCCGAGAATCCAGCCGCCACCCATCATGTGGCCGTATCCATGGTCCCCCTCGCCGGCCACATTTGCCCAAGCCAACCAGGGCAAGGTCAGGGTCCCGAACGCGGGTGCGACCCACAGGCTCAATCGTTTCATGATGCAGGTTCCTTCTCTGAATTCCAGACCTCTGATATTTGGGATCGCGTGGACCCCAAAGGCATTGGTAAATCCGCGGATCAGCTATGGTGAAAATAGGGACCCGGCCCTGGCTTAATCCCAGTGACGCAGCATTGCGAACGCGCGCTTTCTGAGGCAGAGTGCGGCGATAAAACCCGAGAGAAATCCTGGCGATGGAAGCACTGAACACCTACCGGGCCGGCCCCGACGAACGCGGCCATTTCGGCCTCTTCGGCGGCCGATTCGTGGCCGAAACCCTGATGCCGCTCATTCTCGCGGTCGAAGAGGCCTACGAGGCCGCCAAGCGGGACCCCGGTTACCAGGCCGAAATCGACGACCTCGCCAAGCACTACGTCGGCCGGCCCAGCCCGCTTTACTTCGCCGAGCGCCTGACCGAGCACTTCGCCAGCGCCGCCAGGGACGCCGCCGGGGACGCCGCCGGGAACGCCGCCGGGGACGCCAAACGGGGTGCCAAGCTCTACTTCAAGCGCGACGAGCTCAACCACACCGGCTCCCACAAGATCAACAACTGCCTGGGCCAGATCCTGCTGGCGCGGCGCATGGGCAAGACCCGGATCATCGCCGAGACCGGCGCCGGTCAGCATGGGGTCGCGGTCGCCACGGTCTGTGCCCGCTTCGACCTGCCCTGCGTGGTCTACATGGGCGCGACCGACATCAAGCGTCAGGCGCCCAACGTGTTCCGCATGAAACTGCTCGGCGCCGAGGTGGTGCCGGTCACCAGCGGCACCGGCACCCTCAAGAACGCCATGAACGACGCCCTGCGCGATTGGGTCGCCAATGTCGAGAACACCTTCTACATCATCGGCACGGTCGCCGGCCCCCACCCCTATCCGGCCATGGTGCGCGACTTCCAATCGGTGATCGGCCACGAGACGCGGGAACAAATGATGGCGGCGGAAGGCCGCCTGCCCGACACCCTGGTCGCCTGCATCGGCGGCGGCTCCAACGCCATGGGCCTGTTCCATCCTTTCCTGGACGAGGCCAGCGTGCGCATCATCGGCGTCGAGGCCGCCGGCCACGGCATCGAGACCGGCAAACATGCCGCCTCGTTGGCCGGCGGCCGGCCCGGTGTGCTCCACGGCAACCGCACCTTCCTGCTGCAGACCGAGGACGGCCAGATCATCGACGCCCATTCGATTTCCGCCGGGCTCGACTATCCCGGCATCGGGCCGGAGCATTCCTGGCTGCACGAGAGCGGTCGTGTCGAATACGTCTCGGCGACCGACGCCGAGGCCTTGGAGGCGTTCCAACTGTGTTCGCGCCTGGAGGGCATCATCCCGGCGTTGGAGCCGGCCCACGCGCTGGCCTACGTCGCCAAGATCGCGCCGGAGCTGCCCAGGGACCACCTGATCGTCATGAACCTGTGCGGCCGCGGCGACAAGGACGTGTTCAGCGTCGCCGAAGCCATCGGGGTCAAGCTGTGACCGCCGCGAACGGGGCCAGCCGGGTCGAGCGGCGCTTCGCCGCGCTTCGAACCGAGGGCCGTGGCGGGTTGGTGGTCTTCGTGTCCTGCGGCGATCCGGACCCGGAGACATTCTTCGAGATTCTGAGCGGCCTGCCCGCCGCCGGCGTCGACGTGATCGAGATCGGCATGCCGTTCTCCGACCCCATGGCCGACGGCCCGACGATCCAGGCCGCCAGCCTGCGCGCACTCCGGGCCGGCATGACGCTCAAGGGCACGCTCGACATGGCCGCGCGCTTTCGCGTCCAAGACGACGAGACCCCGATCATCCTGATGGGCTACTACAACCCGATTTACAGCTACGGGCCTTCGAGGTTCCTCGAAGACGCGCGCGCGGCCGGGGTCGACGGCCTGATCGTGGTCGACCTGCCGCCGGAGGAGGACGAAGAGCTGTGCCAACCGGCGCTCGATGCGGGGCTGCATTGGATTCGCCTGGCGACGCCGACCACCGACGACGCGCGCCTGCCCACGGTGCTGTCCAACACCAGCGGCTTCATCTACTACGTCTCGATCATGGGCATCACCGGCACCCGCTCGGCCAGTGGCGATGCGGTGCGCCAGGCGGTCGCCCGCCTCAAGGCGCACACCGATCTTCCGATCGCGGTCGGCTTCGGCGTCAAGACCCCGGAGCAAGCCGCCGAGATCGCCGGCGTGGCCGATGCCGCCGTGGTCGGCACCTCGGTGATCGAGCGGATCAAGGCCGGGCTCGACGCCGACGACCGCCCAACGCCGGGGCTGGTCGCCGACGTGCTCGGCTTCGTGAACACCCTCGCCGAGGGCGTGCGCAAGGGCCGCGCTAGCTAAAACGGGAACCCGCGGATGAACTGGATTTCCAATTTCGTCCGCCCGAAAATTCGGGCGTTGGTGCAAAAGGAAGTGCCGGAGAACCTGTGGCGCAAGTGCCCGGCCTGCGCGCAGATGATCTTTCACCGCGAGCTCGAAGCGAATCTTCTGGTCTGCCCGCACTGCGGCCATCACATGCGCATCGGGGCCAGCGAGCGGCTCAAGATGCTGTTCGACGACGGCGAATATCAGACCATCGAAACGCCCGATGTGCCGGTCGACCCGCTCAAGTTCCGCGACCGCAAGCGCTACGCCGAGCGTCTCAAAGAGGCCCAAGCCAAGACCGGCGCCAAGGACGCGATCCGGGTCGCCCACGGCGAGATGGGCGGCCAGCCGGTGGTGATCGCGGCCTTCGATTTCTCGTTCATGGGCGGCTCCATGGGCACCGGCGTGGGCGAGGCGCTGCTCGCCGCCGCGCGCCTGGCGGTGCTCCAAGACGCGGCGCTGATCGCGATCCCGGCCTCGGGCGGCGCGCGCATGCAAGAAGGCATCCTCTCGCTGATGCAAATGCCGCGTTCGATAATCGCGGTCGAGCAGGTCAAGGAGGCCGGCCTGCCCTACATCGTCCTGCTCAGCGATCCGACCACCGGCGGGGTCACCGCCTCCTTCGCCATGCTCGGCGACGTGGCGCTGGCCGAGCCCGGCGCGATCGTCGGCTTCGCCGGCCAACGGGTCATCGAAGAAACCATTCGCGAAACCCTGCCCGAGGGCTTCCAGCGCGCCGAATACCTACTCGATCACGGCATGATCGACATGGTGGTGCACCGGCGCGACCTGCGCGAGACCATGGTCCGGCTGCTCAAGCTGTTGCGCCAGAAGGCGCCGACGGCCGAGGTCGTCACGCTGCCCGACGTCGAGGCCGAACCCGTGGAAGTCTCCGAGACCCCCGGTGATGGCGCGAAGTGACGCGGTCCTCGACCGCCTCACCCGGCTGCATCCCAAACTCATCGATCTCTCCCTCGGCCGGATCGAGCGCTTGCTCGCACGCCTCGGCCACCCCGAGGAAAAGCTGGCGCCGGTGGTCCACATCGCCGGCACCAACGGCAAGGGCTCGACGCTCGCCTTCCTGCGCGCCATGCTGGAGGCAGCCGGCAAGCGCGTGCAGGTCTACACCTCGCCGCACCTGGTGCGCTTTCACGAGCGCGTCCGCCTGACCGGCGGCCCGATCGCCGAATCCGACCTGGCCGCGCTGCTCGAGACTTGCGAGACCGCCAACGGCGGGGCCCCGATCACCTATTTCGAGATCACCACCGCGGCCGCCTTCCTCGGCTTCGCGCGCGAGGCGGCCGACATCTTGTTGCTCGAAACCGGACTCGGCGGCCGGCTCGATGCGACCAACGTGATCGCGCAACCCCGCGTGACCGCGATCTCGCCGGTTTCGATCGATCACATCCAGTTCCTGGGCGCCACCATCGAAGAGATTGCCTTCGAGAAAGCCGGAATCCTGAAGCCCGGCGTGCCGGCGGTGATCGGCCCGCAGGCACCCGAGGCCCTGGCGGTCATCGCGCGCCGCGCGGCCGAAACCGGCGCGCCGCTACACCGCTACGGCGAGGAGTGGACCGTTCGGGGCGAGAACGGCGGGTTTGTGTTTGAGTTCGGCGGCCAGACACGGCGCTACCCGGCGCCCGCGCTGCTCGGCGCCCATCAAATCGAAAACGCCGGCCTGGCGCTCGCCTGCGCGGCGTTACTCGAGGGTTTTGGGCTCGACGCAACGGCGCGCGACACCGGCCTCGCGCGCGCGCAGTGGCCAGGGCGCCTGCAGCGCCTGACCCGCGGGCCGCTCGCCGAGCTGTTGTCCGAGCGTTGGGAACTATGGCTCGACGGCGGCCACAACGCCGCCGCCGGGGAAGCGCTGGCGCGCGATCTTCCCACCTGGGAGCCGCGCCCGCTGCACCTGGTCTACGGCATGCTCGACACCAAGGGCGCCCAGGGTTTCCTGCGCCCGCTGGCGCCGCTGGCCGAGACCCTGCACGCCGTGGCGATCCCCGGCGAGGCCGCCTCGCTCTCGGCCGAGGACGCCGCGCGTGAAGCAACCGAGGCCGGATTCGAGACGCAAGCGAGCGCAAGCGTCGCCGACGCCCTGCGCACCCTCACCAAAGACCGCCCGCCGGGGCGCGTGCTAATCTGCGGCTCGCTCTACCTCGCCGGCCAGGTGCTCGCGGAGAATGGCTGACAAAAAAACCCCCGCCGACATTGGCGGGGATTTGTTTGCGCCCGGAAGGGCGGAAGTTCGGGCTCGCCTAGAGTACCGATTCGACCCATTTCTGTAGCTGGTTTTTAGGCAACGCGCCGACCTTGGTCGCGGCGACCTGGCCGTCGCGAAACAGCATCAGCGTCGGGATGCCGCGCACGCCGTATTTCTGCGGCGTCACGGGGTTGTCGTCGATGTTCATCTTGGCGATCCGGACCCGGCCGTCCATCTCCTTGGCGATCTCCTCCAGTGCGGGCGAGATCATCTTGCAGGGACCGCACCACTCGGCCCAGAAATCCACCAGAACGGAACCCTCGGCCTTCAGCACGTCGCTGTCGAAGCTGTCATCGCTAACGGGGATGCTGGTCATGCAATACCTCTCCAAGTCATGGCGCGTCCAAGTCGTGGCGCGGCCGGCCAGCGCGGCCGAACTCGCGAGTTCAAGTTTCAATGTAAGCACCCCACCCGGGGGGTCAAGATGCCTGTAAGTTGAGTCTTGCAGGGCTGAGTTGCATCAGATGCGGGCCGTCGGTCCACAAGAGCGCGCAGTCGATCCGGCGGTCCGGATAAATCTCCGACAAAACAGCATGATAGGCCGCCATCTGGCGCAGATAGACCGGCGCGACCCCGGCCTCGTCCCGGGGCGCCGGACGGTTGGTTTTGTAGTCGACCACCAGCACCGAATCGGCGCCGACCACCAGGCGATCGACCTGCCCGGAGACGGCCTGGGGACCGTCCCCGGAGTCGATCAGTCCGACGATCGGCACCTCGGCCCGGCTGTCCGGTCCGAACAGTGCCGCAAAAGCCGGGTCGTCCAGCACCGAGAGCGTCACCGCGGCGATCTCCGCGCGCTCCTCGGCACTCAAGTCATGAGCCGGGCTGGCCAGGAATCGCGCGGCGGCGGCGGCCCGCGCGCCAGGCGCCAGATCGGGCAGGTTTTGCAGCAGTCGATGCACCAAGCGGCCGCGCTTGAAGCGCCGGCCCTGGTCGGGGCCGAGCGGCGAGCGTACCGGCGGCTCCTCGTCGCTGGGACGGGACGGCGCCAAGGGCCGGGGCGGCACCGCCTCGGGCGGCGGCGGCGTCTGGGTCCAATCCGGCAATGCCGCGGCGGCGACCCGGGCCGCGGCGGACTCCTCGCGATCGGTTTCCGGGTCCGCGGTCTGTACCGAGCGCAGGCGCCATCCCGGACCGGCCCAGCCGTCCGCCACCTCGCTCGCGAAATCGAAGTCGACCGGCTCGGCGGCGCCGTCGAGCGCAGTCGCGACCAGATTGTACCAGCAGTCGGCCGGGGCCGCGTGCGCGCCGCGCCAGCCACAGACGATCAGCCGGTCCTCGGCACGGGTCAACGCGACGTAGAGCAGGCGCCGGTATTCCTGGTCCTGGACTTCTTTCGCGCGCGCGCGGGCGGCCGCCACCAGTTCGCCGTCGTAACCCTTGCGCAACGGCCACAATGGCAACTCGCCGTCCTGTTCGCCGGTCCAGAACAAACCGCCGCGGGGCTTGGGCGGCTGCATGGTGTCGGGCAGGATCACCACCGGCGCCTGCAGGCCCTTGGCGCCGTGCACGGTCATCACCCGCACCGCGTTCTGGCCATGTTCCATGTCGCGCTTGACCTCCTGCTTGCCGACCTCGATCCAATGCAGGAAACCTTCGAGCGAGGGCGCGTGCTCGCGTTCGTAGGCGAGCGCGAGGGAGAGGAATTCCTCGATCGGATCGGCGGCCTCGGGGCCGAGCCGGGCGAGCAGCGCCGCGCGGCCCCGGCTCCCGTTGCGGCCCCATTCGCGGGTCAGCACTTCGGAATAAAGCTCGTAGGGCGGCACGAAGTCGGTGCGCGCCAGAAGCGCACCCAAATGCTCTCGCGCCGCCCGGAACGCCGGATCGGCGCCCGCCGCCCGGGCCTGGCGGGTCAGGGAATCCCACAGGCTGCCGCCGCGATCGTAGGCCAGGGTGAAGAGCTGTTCCTCGCTCAAGCCCACGAGCGGACCCTTGAGCACGGTCGCCAGCGTCAGATCGTCCTCGGGCAGCAACAGAACGCGCCCCAACGCCACCAAGTCCATGACCGCGAGCTGGTCGGGCAGCACCATGCGGTCGAGTCCGGCGACCGGCACGCCGCCGCGCTTGAGCTCGCGCACCAGTTCCTCGACGAATTCGTTGCGCCGGCGCACCAACACCAGGATATCGCCGGGCGTCAAGCGCCGGTCCCGGGAGTCGAGCCAGGCCTCGCCGTCCCGCAAGGTCTCGCCCGCGGGCGGATCCGCAACGGTCCAGCGCGCGATCCGCGCGGCGATCAGCTTGGCCAGGCGCGCGCGCGGCGGCGGTCCGGCGGGTTGCGCCAGCGGCGGCGCCCAGGGTTCGGGTGGCGCCGCCTCGGCCGGCTCGGCCGGCGGCCAGAGCTCGACCAGTCCGGCCTGGCCCGCGCGCACTGCCCGGTGGGTCATGGTGCCCTCGTCGAACAACACGCCGTCCTGCGCCGCCGCCTGGGCGAAAACCGCGTCGACGGCATCGAGGACCGCCGAAACCGAACGGAAGGAATGGGACAGCTCGACCCTCTCCAGCCGCTGCCCGATATTCTCGGCGCGCGATTCGAAATGCGCGCGCATGCGCGCGAAAGCGCCCGGATCGGCGCGCTGGAAACTGTAGATCGACTGCTTGGCGTCGCCGACCGCAAACACCGTACGCGGCCCCTCGCGCGCGTCGTCACGCGCCCCTGCGCCGACGAAGAACTCCCCGGCCAGGGCCCGGATCACCCGCCACTGTTCCGGATTGGTGTCCTGGGCCTCGTCGATCAGGATATGATCCAGGCCGCCGTCGAGCTTGAACAGCACCCAGGCCGCCGCGCCGTCGCCTTCGAGCAGGCCGCGTGCCGCCAGGATCAGGTCGTCGTAGTCGAGCAGCGCCCGGGCCTGCTTGCGCCGCTCGTAGGCATCGAGGATATCGGTGCCGAGCGCGACCAATCCGGCGGTCGCCCGCGCCACCCGGAGCCGGTTGAGCCGCGCCCGCGCGGCCAAAAGGCGCTCGGCCTCCGCTGCCATGACCTCGAGCGCACCGGATACGGCCTCCGCCGCCGCCTTGGTCAGCAAGCGCGCGCGCGTTGTTTCGTCCTTGGTCAGGTATAAACCAGCGTAGGCGTCGAAACGGAGCACACGCTCCGCAAGATCGGCATCCAACCAGTCTCGCAACAGCCGGGATTTGCCCGCCTCCGCCGCGGTTCCTGCAGCCAAGGCCTCGGCGACCAGCCGCAGTCCCATCTGGTCGAAAGAATCGTCGGCGCAAGCCGCGGCGATCACGTCGTCGAGGCTGTCCGCTTCATCGACCTCGAGCGCCTGGAAAATCGCCGCGCGCAGGCCGTCCACGCCGCGATGCTCCACAATCAAGCGGCGCAGCCGGGTGCGCTCCCGGATCACCTCGGTCATCAGCTCCTGGAAGCTCTGTTCCTGAGCGTAGACCGCAACCTCCGCGACCGCCGGGTTTTCCTGGTCTCCAGAACCGGCCAGCACCTCCTCGCGCGCCTCCAGCAGCATCTCGGCGGCGGAGCGCTCGTCGAGCACCTGAAAGTGCGGCGCGATCCGGGCCTCGAGCGGGAAACGGCCCAGCAGCGATTGGCAAAACGCGTGGATGGTCAGAAATTTCATGCCGCCCGGCGCGTCCAGCACCCGGGCGAACAGCTCCCGGGCACGGCCGAGGATGGCGGCATCGGCGGGGTCGTCGAGCAGTTCGGCCAGGTCTTCGGCCAATTTTCCTTCGTCCAGTGTCGCCCAGCGCGCCAGGCGGCCGGCCAAGCGGTTCGACATCTCCGCCGCCGCCGCCTTGGTGAAGGTCAGGCAGAGGATGCGCGCGGGCTGGGTGCCGTGCAGCATCAGGCTGAGCACCCGGTCGGTCAGCACCTTGGTCTTGCCGGTGCCCGCCGAGGCCGCGACCCAGACCGAACGATCGGGCCGGGCGGCCGGGCGCTGGGCCAGACTGGCGGCGGCGCGCGGGTCTAGGTTGGCCTCGGTCACGACTCCTCCTCCTCGCCCGCGCCCCATTCCTTGATCCGGGCCAGGTGCCGGTAATCGCTGAAGCGGCGCGCCCATTCGGGCCGGGGCCGGGCCGGATAGGGTGTCTCCGGGTCGTCGTAGCGGGCGATCAGCTCGCGCAGGCCGTCGAGCGCCGCTTCCGCCTCGGCCTCGGCATCGAGCTTGAGGATCTTGCGCTCGCCGGGTGGCTCGCCGCCGGAGACGCGCCAGTATTCCAGCCGCGCCACCGGCGCCGCCGGCAGCTCCGCGAACCCGCCGGCGCGGGCGATCGCCGCCTCGAGCGGCAGCTGCGGCGAAAACCCGAGCGCGACCTCTTTCTTCGTGGGCGGCCCGCCGGTTTTGTAGTCGACGATGGCGAGCGCGCCACCCGCAAGCCGATCGATGCGGTCGGCGGTGGCGGTCAGCGTGAACGGGCCGCCGGGCGCCGCGATCTCCAGAACCCCGCGCAACTCGCCCCAGGACCCGTCGATCCCGGCCCGATAGCCCAACTCCTCGCGCGCGAACCAGCGCGCGATGCGGCGGAAGCGCGGCCACCAGAAGGCCCGCACCCCGGGCCTGACCCGCTCCGGCGAAAACACGTGGCGCCCGATCTCGATCAGCGCGGCTTCCGGATCGGCCGGCAAGTCGCTGGGATAAGCCTCGAGGAATTTCTCCAACGCTTCGTGTACCAGGGTGCCGAGTTCGGCCGCACCCGGGTCGGAATCGAGATCGTCGAGCGCGGTGAGTTTGAGGATGCGTTCGGCGTAGAGGTCGTAAGGATCGCGCATCCAGGTCTCGATCCGGGTCACGGAGAGGCGGCGCGGGCGCGCCTCGAGCGGCGGGGTCGGCGCCGGCCGGACGGCGGGGAGGGGCTCGCCGGGGCTATCGAGCTCCTCGGCCCAGGCCAACCACTGCGGCGCGGCGGCCGCAATATCGACTTCGGGCTCGATGGCACCGAGCACGGCTTGGAGCCGCAGCAACCAGCGCGACGGCACACTCGGCGCGCCCTCGATGCGGGTCGCGCGGGTCAGGTAGACCTCGGGCGTGCCCAAGAGCTGGGCGAAGTCGTGGGCGGCCAGGCCGAGGCGGCGTTCGGGCGGCGGCAGGCCGAAATCGGCGCGCATGGGCCGGCTAAGCCAGGGCCCGGGCTCGACCACGGCGGGCCAGGTGCCCTCGTTGAGTCCGCCGAGCACCACCAGGTCGACCTGCTGCAGGCGCGCCTCCAGCGGCCCCCAGATAGCCAGCCGCGGGTGGCTGCCGTAGGGCGGCCGCACCGCCTTGGCGCCCAGCAGGGCGGTCAGATAGGCCGGATAGGCGGCGGCGCCGGGCGCCGGAATGCCGCCGGCCGCCTCGCGCAGTTCGGCGACGAAGTTGGCCGCGACCGTGCCCGCCTCCCCGGCCCAGAGCCGCACCGGTCCGGATTCCCGGTCGGTCGCCGCCAGCGCCTCGGCGAAACCGATATGGGCGTCGAGCAGCTCGCGCAGGGTCTTGGCGCGGGCCAGCGCGCGGGCGAAGGGCTTGGCGAGGGCCTCCAACGCCTTGAGCCAGTCGACCAGACCCGGCACCGCCTGGCGATCCTCCCGGCGCCTGTGCTTGTCCTTGGCGGCGGCGCGCAGGGCGCGCGTGAGCCCGGCAAAACCCGGCGCCGGGCGTGGGCCCCGCAGGGCCAGGCGCTCCAGAGTCCGGACCCGGGCGCGGAACCCGGCCGGCGCCTGACCCGCGGCGGCCAACGGATGTTTGAGGGCGGCGAGCAGCGCCAAGGGCGCCAGGCCGCCCGCCACCATCTCCGCGCTCAGACGCAGGAACCCGCCCGGCGCGGAGTGGGACAGCGGCGCGCCCGCCGAATCGTCGACCGCGACGCCCCAGCGCGCGAGCGCGCCCGCGACCCGGCGCGCCAGGCCGCGGTCCGGCGTCACCAACGCCGCGCGCCGGCCCGGGGTCTCCAACGCCCGGCGCAAGATAAGCGCGATGACCGCCGCCTCCTCGCCCGGTCCGGGTGCGTCGATGCGGGTCACGCCGTCGAAGGCCTCGGCGGCACGCGCCGGATCGAGCCCGCTGGCCTCGTCGTTCCATCTTGGCGTCGCGACCGCCGGATAGAGCGCCAGGTTGACCAGACGCCGGCGCAGCCCCCGCGCCGTCGGCGCCGGAGCGGCCGGCCCAGGAGCGGCCGACCCAGGAGTGGCCGGCGGGGGGGCGGGCCAGGGCGCGACCTGGTCCCGGGTCAGCTTCAGGCGCGCCAAGAGCCGGGCCAGACCGTGCTGGGGATGGCCCGGGTCCTCGGCCACCGCGTCCCAGATCTCGGCGTCGGTTTCGGTGTCGAGCCCGGGCAGCACCACCATGCCCTGGGGCAGGCCGGCAACCACCTCGATCAGTTGTGCGGTCGCCGGGATGCTGCCGGTCGAGCCGGCCACGATCACCGGTTCGGCCGGCGGATCGCGGCGCCAGGCCGCGGCCTGCAGCTCGGCCAGGCGGCGCGCGCGCGCGGCCGCGCCGATGCCACCCTCGGCCGCCTGCATGTCCGGCCAGTTGTCGATCAGGATGCGCAGAAACTCGAGCGTCTTCTGCCAGTGCGCGGCGTAGTCCGCGGGCACCAGGGTCTCGAGCCCCGCGAAATCCAGGCCCTCGGTCTCGACCTGATCGAGCAAGTGCGCCAATTCATCGGCCAGGCGCAGGGCCTGGTCTTCAGGTGGCGCTTCGCCCCGCAACGCGCCCCAGCGCCGAATCAGCTCGGCGAGCAGCAACTGGCGGCGCAGGCCCGGCAGCGGCGGCGCCAGATCGGCCGCCAGATTCTCCAGGCCCGGCATCTCGTCGGCCGCCAGCAGCAGATCCTCCGCGTCGAGGTCGCCGAGCGGTACCAGACGCGGCAGCAGCAAAGCGCGGCCGCCAGCGGCGCGTAAAAAGGCCTCCTGCAAGGCGCGGCAGGCGCGCCGGGTCGGCAGGAACACGGTGCCGCGAGCCAGGTCCAGCGGGTCGGCCGCGCGCGCCAGGAGGCCCTCGGCCAGGGCGTCGACGAAGGACAGGCCCGCCGGGATCGTAAACACCCCGGAGCGCTCTCGCGGGCCGGCCGCCGTCATCGTTGGACCGAATGTTCGGCGAGTGGATGGAGCGCGTCCTCGACGTCGCGCAGGTTCTCCGGCGTGCCGATGTGGAACCAGTCGCCGTCGTGGCGCAGGCCCCAGAGGCGCTCGGTCTCGGCCGCCTTGTCGTAGACCAGGTTGAGCGAAAACGGCCCCTCGGGCGTGGCTTCGAACAGGCGCGGGTGCAACATCTGGATGCCGGAAAAGACGAACGGCGCGACCTCCTGCTCGCGGCGCCGGCGCAGACGCCCCTCGGGACCGAGGACGAAGTCTCCGGGTCCGTCGTAGCCGACCGCACTGACGGTCGGATGCAAGAGCAGAAGCGCGTCCATCTCCGTCTCATTCCAGGCCTCGGCCAGGCGCCGGAGTGCGGCGGTACACCCGTCGAGCCAGCAGACGTCGCCGTTAATCGCGAAAAACGGCTCCGCGCCCAGCAACGGCAGCGCCTTGCGCACGCCACCGCCGGTCTCCAGCCGCGTCGCCTCGCGTGAAAACGTGATCCGGGGCCCTGCGCGCCCGGCCAGGCGGGCCTCGATCAACTCGCCCAGGTAATAGAGATTGATCACTGCCTCGGGCACGCTGGCCATCTCCAAGCGGTCGAGGATGGTCTCGATCAGGCTGCGCCCGCGCACCTCGATCAACGGCTTGGGCAGATTCTCGGTGAGCGGGCGCATGCGTTCGCCCAGGCCGGCCGCCAGGATCATGGCGCGCGGCGCCACCGGGCCGCCCGAATCGGTCGTTGCGCTCATGCCGATGTCTCCGAATGCGCTGGCGGCGCCCGGCGCTCGGCGGCCGGGACCTCGCGATCGAACCAGGCCTTGACCGGGGCCAGCGCCGGATGTTCCAGATCCGCGCTCAGAATGCGCCAGACTCGCGGGATGTGGCGCAGGTACTGGTCCTTGCCATCGCGGCGGCTGAGGCGCGTGAAGATGCCGGCGATCTTGGCCGCGCGCTGGGCGCCGAGCACGGCGTAGGACTCCATGAAGCGCGCGCGGTCGAGCTCCGGAAAGGCGTCGAGGTAGCGCGCGAGAATTTCCGCGACCACGCCCGGATCGACGTCGCGCCGCGCGTCTTCCAGCAGCGAGACGACATCGTAGGCGACCGGCCCGATCACCGCGTCCTGGAAGTCGAGCAGGCCGCAGGCGGCGATCCCTTCGCGACCGTCCAAGAGCATCAGGTTGTCGACATGATAGTCGCGCAGCACTAGGCAGTCGGGCACGGCCCGGATTCGGGCCAGCGACTCGCGCCAGGCTTCGATGTAGGCCGCGCGGACCGGTTCGGGGGTTGGCGTGCCGCGCAGCGCCGGCAGGAACCAGTCGGGCAGCAGCAGCGCCTCCGCGAGCAGGCGCGCGTCGTCGTAGGGTGGCGGCGCGGTCTCCGTATCCCCGGGACTCGGCTCGGGCCGCCAGCGCCGGTGCAAGGCGATCAGGGCATCGATCGCCAGGCGGTACAGGAAAGCCTCCTCGACATCCTCGGCAAGCGCCCGGGTGAAGGTGCGGTCGCCGAAATCCTCGAGCAGCATCAGTCCGGCCGCCTCGTCGACCTCCAAGGCGCGCGGCGCGCTCAAGCCGAGGCCAATCAGGCGGCTTGCGATGAGTTGGAAGGCGCGGACGTTCTCGTGGGGCGGCGGCGCATCCATGAGCACGCGCGAGGTACCGTCGTGCCACAGCCGCTCGTAGCGCCGAAACGATGCGTCGGCGGCCAGCAGCCGGCGCTCGGCGCCGGCCCAGCCGGCCGCATCGAGGAACTCGGCTATGGCGCGGGCACGCTCGGTCATGGGGCCGCCAGGTCCCGCAACCGCCGATCCCAATTTCCGGTTCCGATCAGAACCGCGCGGCGCGCACCCGCGCTCTTGGTGTAGTCGAAGCGCAGCTCGAGCCGCTCGGCGGGCAGCAGGGGGCCGAGCCGCTCGGCCCATTCGATCAGTAGGATCCCCCCATCCAGCGCCTCCTCGAAGCCGAGTTCGTAGGCCTCGTCCGGCCGCACCAAGCGGTAGAGATCGAAATGCCAGACCGGGGCCGGGGCGCGCTCGTAGGTTTGGAGCAGGGTGAAGGTCGGGCTCGGCACCTCCTCGAAAGCTGCGGGAGTGGTTCCATCCGGCGCCGGCAGCGCGTTGATGAAGGCGCGGGCGAAGGCGGTCTTGCCGCTGCCCAACTCGCCAAAAAGCGCGATCACGTCGCCCGGGCGCGCCAACGCCGCGACACTCTGCGCCAGACGCGCGGTCGCGGCCTCGTCGGGCAGCTCGAAGCTCAACTCTTCGGGGCGCAGGTGCGGCGCGGCCATGGGCTGGTTTTACCGGTCGCTCCGGCGCTCGGCAACCGGCCAAGACAATTGCCCGCGCGACGGGCGGATCGGCAGGAGTCTTGCCAAGGTTGGGGCCGGGCTCCATGGTTAGGTCGACTCCGCGCGGGGGATAACCGGGATTCTTCATGGCCGCCACCCAGCACAAGACAGACGTCGCCATTATCGGCGCCGGGCCGGTCGGCCTGTTCGCGGTTTTCGAATGCGGCATGCTGGGCCTCGACTGCCACCTGATCGATGCCCTGGATGTCGTCGGCGGCCAGTGCGCGGCGCTCTATCCGGAAAAGCCGATTTACGACATCCCCGGCACGGCCAAGCTGATGGCCGGGGAGTTGGTCGCGCGCCTGAGCGAGCAGGTCGCGCCGTTCAAAGCGGTTCACCACCTGGGCCAACAGGTGACCGCGCTCACGCCGACGTCCGCGGGCTGGCGGCTCGAGACCTCAAAAGGGACGGAGATCGAGGCGCGTGCGGTGATTCTCGCCGCGGGCGTCGGCGCCTTCGGACCGAACCGGCCGCCGCTCGCCCAAATCGAAGACTACGAGGGCCGAAGCGTGTTCTACATGGTGGGCCGGCGCGAGGACTTCCGGGATAAGCGCGTGGTCATCGCCGGCGGCGGCGATTCGGCGCTCGACTGGGTGCTGTCGCTCGCCGAGGTGGCGCGCAAGGTCTACGTGGTCCATCGCCGGCCTAAGTTTCGCGGCGCGCCTGAAACCGTGGCGCGCATGCAGGAACTCGCCGAAACCGGCCCAAGGGCGGACCCAGGGGCGGACCCAGGGGCCGGTGGGGCCGGCGGGGGGGTGGTCGAGATCGTCGTCCCCTACGTGTTGCACGCGCTCGAAGGCGCGGCGGGTCAACTCGAGGCGGTGGTGGTGGCGACGCTTAAGGGCGAGACCCGGCGGCTCGAAGCCGATGTGCTGTTGCCGTTTTTCGGGCTGTCCATGAATCTGGGGCCGATCTCGGACTGGGGCCTGGCGCTCGAACGGCACCACATCGTGGTCGACCCCGCGACCTGCGAAACCAACCGGGCCGGGGTCTTCGCGATCGGCGACATCGCCAGCTACCCGGGCAAGCTCAAGCTGATCTTGACCGGCTTCTCCGAAGCGGCCATGGCCGCCCACGCGATCTACAAACTGGTCCACCCGGAGCAGGAACTACACTGGGAGTACTCGACCACCAAAGGCGTGCCGAGTAGCGGTTGATCGTTTTTCAGTAGACGCTTCATTATAAGACACTGTTATTCAATAATTAATCACCGAAAATAGGGGACAGTCCCCTTTTTTTGCCCCTTATTTCAGGTGACGGGTGGTGGTTCGAGCGGGACGTGGCACACCACTTTGGTGCCCTTGCCCAGCTCGGAATCGAGGCCGATCCAGCCGCCGTGCATCTCGATCAGGGACTTGACCAGCGACAGGCCGAGCCCGGCGCCGGTCTGGCCGCTCTGGCCGCCACCGGTTTCGAACTTGCCAAACACCCGCTCGATGTCCTCGGGCCGAATGCCGCTGCCGGTGTCGGTGACCGCGAGCCGGACCTCGCCGTCGGCGCGTTCGGCCGAGACCGTGACCGCGCCGCCCTCGGCGGTGAACTTGATCGCATTCGACAACAGGTTGAACAGCGCCTGCTTGAGCCGCCGGCCGTCGCCCTCGATCGTGCCGATATCTTCCGGGCATTCCAGCTTGAGATCGATATCTTGGTTGTGGGCACGCTCGCGGACGATCGCCTCGACGCTTTCGAGCAGCCCGCGCAAATCCACCGTCGCGACTTCGAGCTGCAGGTAGCCGGCCTCGATGGATGCGAGATCGAGAACGTCGTTGATGAGCACGGTCAGACGCTCCGACGCCTGCACGATGCCACGGCTGTATTCGAGCTGACGCTCGTTGAGCTCGCCGAAGAACTGTTTCTCCAGAAGTTCCGCGAAACCGACGATGGCGGTCAGCGGCGTGCGCAATTCGTAGGAGATGCTGGCGACGAACTCGGACTTGAGCCGGTCCGCGGTCTCCATGGCCTCGGCGCGTTCGCGCAGTGCGCGCTCGACCCGGATCGAATCGGTCACGTCGATGAAGGTGAACAGCGACGCGCCGTCGGGCAACGGCACCAGGTTCCAGTCGATGACCGAGCCGTCGACGCGTTCGCGCCGGCCACTGCGCGGTTCGGGCTCGGTTGCGCGCGCGACCCGCGCCTCCATCAACCCTTGCCACTCCTGGTCTGAAACCCCGAAGAAATCGCGGCTGCGCGCGACCAGCTCGCGCACGTGCGGTTCGCCGCCAAGCAGGCTTTCGGGCAGGTCCCAGATGCGGGCGAAGGCCGGGTTCGACAGCTTGAGACGGCCGTCGGCGCCATAGACCGCCACGCCCTCGTATAGATTGTCGAGGGTTTCCCGCTGGACCTCTATGAGCGTGTTGTAAGAGCTCTCCAGCGTCAACCGATCGGTCACGTCCTCGTAGGTCAGCAGCACGCCGCCGAAGGGATGGGGGCTGGCAAAGCTGTGCAGGGTGCTGCCGTTGGGCAGGTGCAGCAGCTCTTCCATGGGGTCGATCATAGTTTTGAGGCCGCGCAGCCACTCGCGTTTGTATTCGGGAAAGTTGGACTGCTCCGGCAGGCGCCGGGCCTCGCGCAGAGCCTCGAGTATATCGCCGAGCTCCGGCTCGGTACGCAGGAAATCCTCGTCCAGATCCCAGAGGCGCGCGTAGGCGCTATTGAAGAAACGCAGCTTGAAGTCGGGCCCGAAAACCGCGATCGCGCTGCCCAGGTTCTCGAGCACGGCATCGTGGGCGCCGTCGTGGCGCCGCAGCTCGGCGCCGAGTTCCTCGGCCTCGGTGCGGTCGACCGCCAGACCGAGCAGCGTGCCGTCCCCGGCCGGGTGCTCGCCGATTTCGAGCAAGCGGCGCGAGCCCTCGACCACGACGCGATGGGATTCCGATTGCGCCGCGCCGGATGCCAGCGCGCGGGCCGCGATCGCGCGCCCGGCCCCGGCCTTGGCCTTGCCGAGCAGCTCGATGGCCCCGGTCAGCGCCGCGGCCGGTTCCGCGTCCACGGCCCGGCCGTAGGCGCGGTTGCAATAGACCAGATTCAGCTCCGGGTCGCGGCGCCAAACCGGCAGCGGCAGGCCGTCGAGCAGCGCTTTGAAGCCGTCGCCCTCGACCCGGATGCGTTCGATTTCGCGGACCAGTTCGGTCACGTCGTGGAACCACAAGATCTCGGCACCGGCACCCGGGCCGGCGCCGGCGTCCCGGGTAGCCTGAGCGCGGGCGCCGCGGACCTCGAGGATGCGGCCGCCGTCCTTGCACGGCAGCCTGAGCTCGAACCTGCTGCCCTGGTCGCGCAGGGCGGCCAGCGCCATCGACAAGAGCTTGGCGCCGGCGGCCTCGAAGGCCTCGGGAACGGCACTCAGCGCCGCGTCTTGCCGGCCGTCCAGGCCGAGCGCCGCCATCAACGCCGCGTTGCCGTGCACCCGACAGCCGCCCGGGTCGCCGCCCGGGTCGCCACCTGAAACGCCATTTGGGGCGCCACCTGGAGTAATCACCAAACAACCGAGCGGCGCGGCGGCCAGGATCGCGTCACTGCGCGCGGCGCGGGCGGCGGCGGCGACGGCCTCGGCCGCGACCCGCTTCCAGCGTTGCCGGTAGCCGACCGCCGCCATGGCGAGGGCGGCGGCGAGAAGCGCGAGGCCGATCGCGGCAAAGGCGGTGGGCGACATCTCGATCAGGTTCCCCTCCGGGCGGTGTGGCTCCGGGAGGCGAGGATGTGGGAGCGCGGTGGCGCGGCGCCGTGTAATCGCACGGTGGTTCGGTCCCCTGGTTCCGAAGCTGCGCGCCCGAGTCTAGGGGTTTCGTCCGCGCCGGACAAGCGAACCAGCGCCAAGTCTAGGGCAAGTTCCGCTAACGCGGAACGCGGGCCGGTGCGAACTTAACGAAACACAACCTTGGTAGCGGTACTGCTCCGGTTAGTAGCGGTACTGCTCCGGCTTGAACGGGCCGTCGGGGGTGACGCCGATGTAGCTGGCCTGGGCTTCGCTCATGCGGGTCAGCTTGGCGCCGACCTTGGCGAGATGCAGCGCCGCCACCTT
>SMVA01443254.1_pt1 | contig 20651 bp, 16 predicted proteins | sample 2456451 | NCBI WGS metagenome assembly SMVA01 (sample SAMN11095933, study PRJNA526329) | marine sediment metagenome | biome: Marine sediment; feature: Surficial sediment; material: Deep marine sediment; isolation source: Hadal surficial sediment | place: Pacific Ocean | collected 2014-05 | depth... | reverse complement strand
TTTGAGATTCAAAGACTGGCTAGCGCGGTGCTAGAAATCTAATGTTATCAAAATCAACTTCTGCTGGCTTGTCTGTATTGTCTGAATCGGACCAAAGCCTCAACGAAAGGGGCCTTTGGGGAGGATCCTCGTTGAACAGGCGCCGATAGTCCGCTTGCACATCTCTCTCAATATGAACCCAGTCGCCGATCCCATCGAGTGCACTCGCCACGACGAGAACCTTTAGTTTACCGTACGAAACGACGGTTTCTACCGGTAGTGTGCTGCTGTAAACATACTTAATTGCTTTCGGCCTTTTGATGAATAGTCCTTCCATCTTATAAATAACATACAGGGCTGCGCCGCTGTCGTTCATTTTTTCATCATCTTCACGAGCATTTTCGGGAAGTTGAAGGGCCCTCCAGTCCCACGCAAGCCTCGGAAGATCTCGAAGATTCCAGTCGAAACCGTCTCTACCATTCTCCATCATGATGTGCACCGCCTCGCCCTCAGAATAAACCCTAAGGGAGCGATTCCCATTATCTTCGACGATGTAAAACTCTTCGTCCGGCTTCATAAAACTTGGTTTCAGGGGCACCAGCTTTTTGTCTCTGAGCATTTTCCAGCGATGCGGCAAGTCCCCTTTTTCATCCGATTCGAAATCATCAACCAGAACCTCTCGCGCATTCTGGCTCTGGTCGGCCGTCGCGATATTGATACCGAATGACAAGCAGAAAAGTATGACAGCGGTTCTCATAGCGTAAAGGTATTGAAAACCGTCCAGATTTGACGTCATGGGACAAAGTATGTCGCTCATCGTAAAGCGAAGATCAGTCTTTAAAAAGGCCAAATGACTTGTATTTCGGTGGTTACACGTTTCAACTTCTATTCCGACCAACGAACTGCATTAATTGGACCAAATTCATCTGAATGAACCCCTTGTTGCATGCGACTCCTCCTGATTACCCCCGACTTCCCCCCATCCATCGGGGGTATCCAAACGTATGCATTTGAACTGGCCGTGAGACTGGCTACTAAGTCTGAAAAATTCGCAGTCGTCTCCGTTCAGGAAGCCGCTTCTGCGGAGGTGGACGATCGTCTTCCCTTCCCTGTTTACAGGATTCGCTCGACTTCCAATTTATTTCCTTTTCGGGCTGTACGTCTCGTAGCGTCTCTTTGTCGGCGGGAAGGATTTGATGTCGCGTTCTGTATTGCATGGCCTTCAGCCGTCGCCTGTCGCCTGGCCAAATTGGTCGGTGGCCCTCGGCTGATTCTCGCCGCTGCTCATGGTCGAGAACTCACGTTCAATCCAGGTGCGAACATTCCGGTTGTCGGTCGTCTGTACGAATGGTTTCGTCGGTTCATCACGACGCGTACCGTAGATCGCTTCTATGCAGTCAGTCGATTCACAAGAGATTTGTTGATTCATCAGGGAGTTTCATCTTCCAACGTAATCGTATTGAACAACGGTACGGACCCGACAAAATTTTTTACCGAGGCTACGCCGAGACTGCGATTTCGCCTAGGCGCTAAGCACGGTAAAATCATTCTTACAGTAGGCCGCCTCGTCAGAAGAAAGGGTATTGACGTGATGATCGCCGCGCTTCCGAGGGTTCTCGAAAAATTCCCGGACGCGCTGTATGTAATTGTGGGAAAAGGTCCGGAATACGAGAGGCTGAACCGACTCAGCTACGACCTGGGTGTTCAGAACTCCGTGCTCGTGATTGATCAGGAAATACCGGACCAATTGCGGGCGTATTACAACGCGTGCGATGTGTTTGTACTGCCTGCACGTCAAGATTTGAGAGACCACGAGGGATTCGGAATCGTTTTGTTGGAGGCCTCGGCGTGCGGAGTCCCGGTTATAGGTACCCATTCAGGGGGAATTCCAGACGCCATCGTCAACAACACTACCGGAATCCTTGTACCGCCCGATTCCAAGATTGAACTGGCAGAGGCCGTCGTACAAATCCTATCGGATCCAGATCTTGCGAAACGTCTCGGGGAGGCGGGAAGAGATCACGTGCTTGCCAAAGCAAATTGGGATGCCGTTTCCAAAAGGCTCTATCAATCAATGAGCGCTTGATCGTCCTGGTTTTCGTCCGCGTTCGTTAGCTCTTTTCCGGATTTGGGTTTGACTACGGCAACGGACCCTCTTCGGCGTTCGTGTAGCCCCACGAAGAGAAGGACCCCCAGATTCATAAGCCGCTTGATCACGCTACTCACGAGCAACATCCCTGCAACGCCCGCCGTGGATACGCCCAAAACTCCCGTCAGTTGAACGCTGACACCCAGAAACACGAGGTCTCGGACGGGAAGCATCGGAATTCGATTGGCGACGATCTGCACGGCAAAGAGCGTGAGTAGGATCGATAAATCTGTCTCATCGAGTACGACCGCCCATTGCACAACCTGAAGAAATCCCACGATCGTCATTCGGCCAAGGTGAATTCCAAAAAACGTCGCCAATGACCTACCCGGCAGGAAGAAGATGGAATGTCGAAATTTGATAACGGCTGCTATTCCGATACCGATGACCGAAGCCAGAACAAAAATCTGGAGCCATGTGGTACTTGAGAAAGAAGCGGGAAGAATCAGACTCCTGGTGGCAAGCAGCCCAGCCAAAACGGCGATGGCATAGGATGTCGAAGCGATAGCGGAAACAATATTGTTATCCTTGATCGTGCCGAGCACCCGGCGCTTGGGAAAACCAAACGATTTTTCTGCCCATAAATAGAAATAGACCTCACCGCTGTAATTGAGCAGATCGTTGTTGTAGACGCGCTTTTTGAAGAAGAAGGGCAGACCTGCCAGGAATCGAACTCCGAAAGCATGTCGGTAGATGAGTGTTTCGCTCACCGGAAGCGCACAAAACAGGACGAGAAGAAGTACATAGAAGGTGACTTCTTCGGGCAGAGCGCCATAAATTTCTCCCCATCCAACGTTCGTAAGTTGAACGGCCAATAAGACGGGCACTCCGAGGGTGACAATCCATCGAATCCACTTCGTAAGCATTTTCCCCCGATCGCTCTTCATGAACGTCGTAAAAACACCGTCTTTCTCTATAGGGGACATACTCGAAGGATTGACTTGCGTGGTGGACGCGAGATTAACGCTCATTTTATCGTGGTCCAAGCGGCCTTCGACCCAAGATTTACTGCGGGTTTTCCACTGGAACCGTAAGGCTCACAATAAAAGGATACGGTCGCTTTCGTTTTAACGCCGTTCGTCGTTTCTTGGGGTGGTGAAACGATGTAAGTCTCATCCGAAAATTTCTTCCTTCCCAAGTATGAACACTTTCGAATCACTTAATGTCGGCGACACGTTCTCTATCGAGAGATTGATTTCGGCGGAAGATGTACGCGCCTTTGCAGACGTTACAGGAGACGACAATCCGCTGCATGTGGATGAGGCGTATGCCTCGGGGACTCGTTTCGGTCAAACCATCGTTCACGGTGTATTCCTTACCGGTCTTATTTCGAAAGTGTTGGGTCGTGATTTTCCCGGACCTGGTAGCATCGCCGTCTCCATCACCTGTAAATTTCTTCGTCCCGTTCCGGTCGGCTCGACCGTGACGATCGAGGTGAAAGTGGCCGAGAAAATTCAGAAGTACGGCCACATTCGAATGCGAGTGTACGTTTATCTCGGTCGAAAAATGTCGGTCGGAGGCGAAGCAACTCTCATTCCGCCGTCTCCTGAAGGTTTTTAGGCTCTGTTTACCGGCAACAAAAGGGCGTCGTCCGGCAGAGTTGACAAATCCCGGATCTACTCGACGAGTTTGATCGTCCGTCCTCGAGGAAGAACGTCACTCAGTTCAACCTGGTTTAGAATCGCCAAGGCGGTTGCCGTGAGCCCCGACGGGAGTGTCACTGGAAGCATGAACTCAAAGCTGGTCTCCGATTGGGTAGAAGAAAGTATCAATCGCCCGGGCTGACGATTCAATAGTTGAGCGTCGGTCAGCCGTTTAAAGCCTCGCATTGTTCTCTGAAATTGGGAGTCGTAGTTGTCGAATGATTCCCTTGATGAGAGCCCTAAAAACTGAATAACTGTCCCGTCGAAATCGATAAAATGGGCGCGAAGTCGAAGCGTCTGGCCATCGGAGTTTTCTACGTCGGCGACCACATATCGAGCGGAAAGATCGTTGACCGTCCCGAGACCTCGCTCAACGAGATGCATGCCTTCCTGCGCCAGGAAAGCATCGGATGCAGCTTCGGCGGTTGCGTGTTCCTCGTCGATTTCGAGTAGCACTGCCGCCTGCTCGTCTTCGGCAATCATCACGACTTGCGTCGCTTGATTGGTCAGGGAATATTTATCTGGTATTGGAAATTCAAACGCCATCTCCGGGTGATAAAATCGACCGTTCTGGACGAAACCATTCCTCGGATTCTGACCGAAAACGATATGATCGACCCTGGACAGATAATACTCTCGGGCGATCCGGTCTGTTTGGTACTGGCCTTTCCATTCGTCTGCGAGGCGAAGAATGGTTTGCTCTCGTTCGCCCGGATCGGGATGTGTACTCAAGAAGGAAGGGATATTAGACTTCGATTGATCGCTCAGCCTCTTCAGTGTTCTGAAAAAGGCGGATGCCTCTGACGCCCGGTAACCGATCATCGAGGCATATTCAACACCGATATCGTCCGATTCGCGTTCGTCGCCCCTCCCATAACTCAGGAACAGAAGCTGAGTCGCGGATCCTCCCACGTTCAATATGTTTTCAGCCGCCCCTCCGCCAAAAAGGGCTTGTCCTCCGACTGCAGCACCAATAAGAAGAAGGCTGCCACCCAGTTGGGACGCTGCTCTTTTAGAAGCATGTCTTCCGGCTACATGACCGATCTCATGACCCAGAATGACGGCCAGCTGCGCTTCATTTTCAAGGTGCGCTAGCAGCCCCCTCGTGACATAGATGTATCCTCCGGGTAGGGCAAACGCGTTGATGACGGGGCTGTCTAAAATCCTGAAATAAAACTCCGTATCCACCCATTCTTGCTCGGCGCCGGGTCTTCGAAGATGACTCACTTGAAGGAGCGCCTGACCCAGTGAATCGACATACGTGGTCAATTCATCGTCGCCGTACATGCCGTACTGGGAAACGATTTGCCGATCCGCATCCCTACCCATCTGGATTTCCTGCTGCCAGGAATATCCATAAGCCCGCTTGTTGCCAGAAATTGGATTGCGGGATACCACACATCCGCTGAGGAGTATGGCCACCAGCGAAATGGTCAAGATCGGCCTTCGGGAGCGCATTGGATTCTTTTCGTCGGGCATGGACGGACTAGGAGCGTTGGGGGACGGATGGTTGGTTACACATGGTTTGACAGATGCGACGCGGCCGACACAGTGGACAGGCGGAAATGAGCAACCCTTACTCGGCGTGATTCACACATCTAGATTCACTCCGCACGAATCACTCATCGGCATGGACACGGAACGAATCACTCTGCATGAACCGCCATTTCGATCGGGTTGTTCTCCGGCATCAAAGGTAACTCGATCATTTGGTTCGATTCCGACTCAAAATCAATAAATCCTTCAAGGATCTCTTTCTGCGCCGCGGTGATAATCAACTGACCCATACCCTGCTCCTGAAGAATTCCGATGAAGAGTTGAATTCTCTGCCTGTCCAGGTTATCAAATACGTCGTCAAGCAGCATGATCGGCGTTTCGTCGGTCTCGTTTCGGAGGTATTGAAATTGTGCCAACTTGAGAGCCATTCCAAACGTCCGATGTTGCCCCTGTGACGCAAATCGACGCACTTCTAAATCATCCAGAAAGAACGTGATTTCGTCTCGATGTGGACCCACAGTGGTGACACCCCTTTGGCGTTCTCGATGCTTTTCTTTTCGGATCGCTGCGGTAAACGCGTCCCTGATATCAGCAAGGTCCGTTGTCGATATCGTGTCACTAATAGGACGATATTCGAACGAGGGTCGCTCGACCACATCGCCCAGCATTTCATGGGCTTTCGTCAACAAGCCGGAAAACACCCCGCAGAAATTCAGTCTGGCAGAAATAATTCGAGAACCGATTTCTACCAATTCAATGGTCCACGATTCGAGCGTTTCTTCTGCCCCGCTCAAATTCGATCGCTTCATTCGATACAGCACTTCGTTTCGCTGCTTCAGCGTTCGTCGATATCGAATCAGGTCATCCAGATAAGAAGAACTCGACTGGCTGATGATGTTGTTGATGAACCGTCTACGTTCGCCCGGGCCCCCAGCCGTGAGCGTGTAATCCTGCGGACATAGAAGAACAGTAGGAATCGTGCCAATGTGGTCCGCCTTTCGCTCGACGGGACTCCCGTTGACGAAAAATTTCTTTCCCTCCCCGGGTACAAAGGCCGCGCGGACTTTAAGCTGTTTCCGATGTTCGCCCGTAAATTCACCCAAAAGCTCGAAAAAGGGGGCCTCGTGGCTGAGCAAAGTTTGATCGGTAGAGGTCAGAAAGCTCTTCGTAAGACTCAGGTAATGAATCGATTCCAACACGTTCGTCTTCCCGATACCGTTGGCTCCGCAAACCAGGTTCATTCGTTCACCGAAATGAATTTCAGATTCTGAGTGGGCGCGGAAATCCTTGAGACGTAGCGTATTAAGAATCATTCTCGTTTCTTATCGTGTCCTGATTGAAAGATAGCGGATACGCGACGCCCATGAATTCGAATCGTTTGTCAAGGACGCAGTCGAGCAGTTTTCGAACCCAGGGAGCAGCAAGTATGTACTTCATCACTTGCTTGCACCGTCGCTGATATTGAACTTACGGGCGGATATCTTTTACACTGCATTGGTATGAACCAGGAATCAGAGCTCTTTTCAGAAATCAAACGGCTGGCTACCGAGCAGAGAAATCCTGCCTCAGCGGAAATCGACACGGCCAGTGTGGGAGAGATTCTTCGGATTATTAATTCTGAAGATCACCTCGTTGCTGAATCGGTCGCAAAAGAAATCCCCTATATCGAAGCGGCCGTCGAACTTATCGTCGATTCATTCAACAACGACGGGCGGCTATTCTACGCCGGAGCTGGCACCAGCGGTCGACTGGGTATTCTCGACGCTTCCGAATGCCCTCCGACGTTCGGGTCGGAACCAGACAGGGTTCAGGGATTAATCGCGGGTGGACGCGACGCAGTTTTTCGGTCGCAAGAAGGGGCGGAAGACCTTGAAGAAAACGGCGTTCAGGCCATAAAGGACGCGAGCGTATCGTCAAATGACGTGGTCTGTGGCATCGCAGCAAGTCGCCGCACTCCCTATGTCGTTGGAGCCGTAAATTACGCCCGCTCACTTGGATGCAAGACGCTATTCATTACGTGCACACCACGGTCCGAATTTCCTCTCGAGGTTGACGTCGCCATCTGCCCTGTACCAGGCCCCGAGGTCATTATGGGCTCGACCAGAATGAAAAGCGGTACAGCTCAAAAGCTCGTGCTGAACATGCTGACGACGGCGACCTTCATCCGTATGGGCAAGGTCTACGAGAACATGATGGTTGATCTTCAGATGACCAATCTGAAATTGGTCGAGCGGTCGAAACGAACGGTGATGACCGTCACGGGTGCTAGCTACGTGGAGGCTGGTAAGTTATTGGACTCCGCCGAAGGCCATGTAAAAACAGCTATTGTTATGAATCTCGCGAGCGTCAATTTGCAAGAAGCTAAAGCCCGGCTGGAACGCACTGGCGGGTTCGTGCGTCCGGCAATTGACGGGAAATATTTTTCGCCATCCTAACGATTACTCGTAGCGGAGGCTGATTATTAATCAGCGTTCTACCGCGCGCACCGTAAACCATCGGTCGTTTCTTTACTTGCCCATTCCTATACGCCTGTTCTCCAAGATGTGATGTTGGAGAGCAAACCACGCGTCAAGTAGTTTGTTGAAATATAATAGTATTATTCAACTAAATCCTTTTTCGTTTCACGTGAAACGGTCAATTATCTGCTATTAAGTGTCCATTCAAGCCTTTTATAAAGCTTTTTCAGAAAACAAAGAAGTCGACGAATTCTGTCGTCGATTCGATTCCGGCTCTGATGCTGTTTCTGTCAAAGGGCTCTCCGGTTCACTTCCGGCCTTCCTCCTTGCACGGGTCAGCGATACATCCGGTCGTCCCTTGCTCTGCCTGACGGAAGACGAAGAAAGCGCTGCCTATCTGCACTCCGATCTTCAGCAGATTTTTCGACGTGAAGAAAACATTTTCCTTTTCCCCGAATCAGATCTCCGGCCGATGGATCCGGAGCACGTAATTGACCCGGCACCTTCCATGATTCGGACCGACATTTTGCAACACCTCGACTCGGAATTCTCCGGAGTCATTGTTGCGAGCGTGAAGGCGTTCATCGAATATCTCCCCTCAAGAGATCAGCTCGAAGATGAGTCAACAGACCTGGCCACAGGAGCAACGCATCCGCCCGAGGACCTGATAGAACGCCTCGTGGGTCAGGGCTTTGAGCGAGTTGAATTTGTCGAACAGCCCGGTGACCTGGCGTTACGCGGTGGCATCCTTGACGTCTTTCCGTTCATGGGCAATTACCCGATACGTATCGAGTTCTTTGGCGACGAAATCGATTCCATTCGCGAGTTCGACATTCTTACGCAGCGATCAGTAAGCCGTAAAAATTTTGCGCGTCTTATTCCCAACATTTCCGGCAGTTCGGAGAACCTGAAATCATCGACTACACTTCTGGAGTATCTGCCATCCGAACTTATACTGGCTGTTTACGACGATGCCCGACTGGAAGAGTGTGTTCTCGAAGTAACGTCCAAGCTGGAAGAGGCGGCTACTCGATCAGAGTCAGAAATGAATGCTGTCGATATAGGAAGCATTTTCGTTAGTCTGCAGTCGTATCAACAACTTCTTGAATCGAGATCTCGTATTCGACTTGGAACGTATCAGTTGGACGTCAAGGGCAAAGATTTTCGGTTTGACTCCTCTCCCCAACCGACTTTCAATAGCTCGCTTCCGATTCTGAGGGAACGACTCGTCCAAAATCATCGGTCTGGAATTCGAACCAGTATTCTTTGCGATACGTCCGGACAGGAATCTCGCATCCACCAGCTGCTTGAGGATGATCTCGAGCAATACCAGGTAACGATCAAGCGCGATTCCCTCCACCAGGGGTTTGAGATGCCTTCTCTTGGATATGCGCTCTATACCGATCACCAGATATTCAATCGGTATCACCGTCCGACCGCCCGGAAGCAGAAGCACCGCTTTGGAGGGATCAGCCTGCGTGAGCTTCATCACCTCATTCCAGGGGATTTTGTCGTTCATATCGACTACGGGATCGGGAGATTCGCTGGATTGCAACAGATCGACGTCCGAGGTAAACGTCAGGAAGTCGTTCGCCTTGAATACAATGGCCTTGACGTGCTCTACGTCAACGTAAACGCGCTCTACAAACTCCACAAGTACAAAGGAAAGGAAGGGCATCAGCCGAAACTGACAAAATTGGGATCGGGACAGTGGGAACGAACAAAATCCAGGACGAAATCCCGCGTCAAGGACATTGCAAGGGATCTGATCAAGCTCTACGCTTCCCGAAAAAAAGCCGACGGTTTTGAGTTTTCGGAAGACACGGTTTGGCAGCAGGAATTGGAGGCATCTTTCTTTTATGAAGACACACCCGATCAGGCGTCCGCGAGCGAGGCCGTCAAGGAAGACATGATCAACCCGGTACCTATGGACCGTCTCGTCTGCGGAGATGTGGGCTTCGGAAAAACTGAAATCGCCATTCGTGCAGCGTTTAAGGCAGTACAGGACGGAAAACAAGTGGCCGTTCTGGTTCCGACGACCATTCTCGCGATGCAGCATTTTCGGACTTTTTCTGAAAGATTGGCCGCCTACCCCGTCCAAATTCACGTGCTTTCAAGATTTCGTTCTTCCGCCCAAATCAAGTCATCTCTTGAGCACATTGCAGGCGGAACTGCCGACGTCGTGATTGGAACGCATCGGATGCTTTCCAAAGACGTCGTCTTCAACGACCTCGGTTTGCTAATTCTGGACGAAGAGCAACGATTCGGGGTTGCAGTAAAGGAAAAGCTCCGGCATCTGCGTGTGAATGTGGACACGCTCACGTTAACCGCCACTCCGATCCCCAGAACGCTCCAATTCTCTCTTCTTGGAGCGCGGGACCTCTCCATCATTGCCACCCCCCCTCCCAACCGACAACCCATAGAAACAGAGATCCATACGTTCGACAAGGACTTGATTCGGGACGCGATTTTATACGAAGTAGGCCGTAAAGGGCAGGTTTTTTTCCTTCATAATCGTGTCCAGTCGATCGACGACATGGCCGACACGCTACGGATGTTGATCCCCGACGTCCGGTTCAGAATCGCACACGGTCAGATGAGGGGCTCCGAGCTTGAAAAAGTCATGATGGGCTTTATCAACAGGGATTTTGATGTTCTAGTCTGTACGAATATTATTGAAAACGGGCTCGATATCTCGAACGCCAATACGATTATCATAAACCGGGCCGACCGGTTCGGCCTTGCCGAGCTGCACCAGCTAAGAGGTCGCGTGGGACGCTCCGACCGTAAAGCTTTTTGTTTTCTTCTCGTGCCGTCCATTCACGGTCTGACTCGCGAGGCCCGTCAGCGTCTACAAGCCGTCGAAGAATTCAGTGATCTGGGTAGCGGATTTCAGATTGCCATGCGTGATTTGGACATTCGAGGGGCCGGAAACTTGCTCGGGGCCGAGCAAACTGGTTTTATCGAAGACATCGGCTTCGAGACCTATCACCGAATCCTGGATGAAGCCGTTCAGGAATTGCGCGCAGACGAATTCTCCGATCTTTTTGACGGTGACGGGGTGCCCATTGCCGCTGAAACGACCATTGAGGTTGAAGCGGATGCCTTCATTCCTGAATCGTACCTCTCGAACCGCGTCGAACGCCTGAATTTGTATCGGCGAATATCCGAATCCTCCACATCAGAAAACATTTCGGAAGTTCGAACCGAGATGGAAGATCGATTTGGTCCCATCCCAGACGAAGTCGAAAATTTGTTGCTCTCGGTTGAAATCAAGGCTATGGGGCATGAGAACAGGCTGTCTCGGATACTTTTCAAGAACGAAAGACTGTTCCTCATTTTCCCGGACAATGCCAAAGACCCCTATTTCTACGAGAAGTACTTCCATGAGCTACTTCGCTTATTGGGTCAACTTGACCATCGATACGCGCTGAAAGAGAGTTCGTCAGGAAAACTCCGGGCGATTGTCCAGGAAGTGCCTGATTTACACACGGCTCGAGATATCCTGATTTCTCTTCTGGTTACAGTCCCTGAAAAAGAATCGGTTTAGACCCCGTATTCTTCCAACACGGCCTCAATAGCAGAGATATGGCTCCTTCTAAGTTCGGGTGGACTCAACACCTTGACGTCTGCGCCATATCTGAGAAGCCAGGCCGATAAATAGTCCATGTTGTCGAAAGAGAACTGAATTTCAATACCGTCCTTGGTCTCCTTCTCCTCGTCGATACGCGCAGGAATCGCCACTCGAGCCCGAGAAATCGCCTTTTTTGAGAATTCCAGGTGGATTTCATACCGTTTTGTGGACATTCCCCTGTCTTCCAGATGGACTTGGAGGTTAAAGCCCTCCGGTCGCTCAAAACGTTCGCTGAGTACATACATTTCCCTGATCCGATCGAGCCGAAAATTGCGTATTTCCTCCCTCAAGTGGTCGAAAGCGATAAGATTCCAGTGATCGGTGTAGTACACCAGTCCAAGCGGGTCCACTCTTCTCTTTGTCAGTTCTTGCCTGGCTTCAACCCAGTATTCCAAGATCACGATTCTGCTTCGAGCAACCGCTTCACTCAGTTTATACCACCGTCCTGATTCTGACCCTTCTTCCCGGACTGCATGTAACCAATACGGGTCTAGAACCGTGTTTTCCCTCAGCCGATCGACGTATTCCCTGATCTCTTTCGGAAGCACCGCATGAATTTTCAGTGCCACATCGTCCGCGTCTTCCCGAAGCGATGCATCCGACTGCAATTTCATGAACTCGGTCCCTACCAGAAGTGTCGCCGCCTCTCTCGCGGTTAACATGAGTGGGGGAAGCTGATAACCCTCGAGTATTTCATAGCCCCCAGTCTCTGAATAGGTAAGCGGGACCCCCGAATCGCTCAGAGCCCTCAAATCTCTGAAAATCGTTCGGCGGCTTACCCCAAAATGCTCAGACAGATCGCGCGACGTTAGATTTGGCCGATTCTGAAGCAACAGAATGGTCGCGAAAAGGCGCTCGGTTCGATTTGTACGTCGGTCTTCGTTTCCCATCAATGCACGTGAATCAGCGTTTTGGAGTCAAAGTACGTCCGACCGAGCAAGCCGGCTAGATCGCACGCGTCTATGGACACATCGGGGAAGTCCCGTTCGAGCTCGAAAATTTCGCTTTTCAAATCGCCCCCTTTCAAGCACAGAAGACCCTTTTCCCATACAGATGCTTCAGCGCTCTCCGGAGGACTCGACGAACGGATGTGCCAGAACCAAAGATTTGATAGAGATGCTGTCGCTCGAGAAACCGAATAGTCGCATTGCCCTCCCCACTCTTCCGCGCGTCCATTCCATACGTCCAGGTTTTCCAGATTTAGTCGGGTACGTATGCTCTTGAGAGCACGAGTCTTCTTTTCAATCGTATCGACAGCTATGAATTGAACGTCGGGCTGAACGATTGCCAGAGGAATAGCCGGTAATCCGCCGCCGGAACCCCAATCAACTACGACTGATCCATGATCAAACCGTCTGGCAGTCAAAGCCAGCGAATGCAGAATGTGATGATCGAATACGTTTACCGTATCGCGCCGCGAGATCAAATTCAGGTGTTCATTAAATGAGAGCAGGAGAGAAGCGTATTCCTCGAGTTGGGCTCGATGGTTCTCCAAAAGAGCAGTAATCCGTGCTGGCATCGACGGCTCAATATCGATTTGCGCAACCGATGGTGGGACAGAAGTGACCATTTATAACAAATTCTGACTGTTCGTCAATCGTTTCACGTGAAACACTCCCCTTTCTATGCCTGCGGTTCCAATTGACGTTTCTTCAGCAAGACCATGAGAACCGAAATGTCTGCTGGACTGACTCCGCTGATTCTCGAGGCCTGTCCAATGTTCTCCGGTTGAATCCTTGTCAGCTTCTCTCTGGCTTCGATGGCAATGTTGCTTAGCTCGGCGTAATCGATATTCGGAGGGATCGGAAACAATTCGAGTTTCGCCATTCGTTCGACCATTTCCTCTTCTCGTCTTAGATACCCCGCGTACTTAAGACCGGTCTCCACAAGCACCTCGATGGGTTCTAAACCCGGTGCTTCGACAACGATTTCTTCCCGAAGGTTCACGTAATCTATTATGTTTGCTAGATTTACTTGTGGTCTTACGGCCAGTTTCGATAACTTTTCCGGTTGGTCGATCTTGCTCGTATCTACCGCTTCCAAATACCCGTTGACAGCATCCGGTTTTACGGTCGAGGCCTCCACATTCCGTTGAGTTCTTTGAATCGCTTCCTGTCTTTTCTCAAATCGCCTCATTCGGTTGTCATCGACCAGACCAATTTCCCTTCCCAGCGGCGTAAGTCGCGCATCCGAATTGTCTTGCCGAAGCAGAATCCGATGCTCCGCGCGAGAAGTAAACATGCGGTAGGGTTCATCGGTGCCTTTGGCCACCAAGTCGTCGATCAAGACACCGATATAGGCCTGAGATCTGGAGAGAACGATAGGGGAGAGGTCCCTGATTGATCGAGCCGCGTTGATTCCCGCGATGATTCCCTGAGCCGCGGCCTCTTCGTACCCCGTCGTCCCATTGATCTGACCTGCAAAGTAGAGTCCCTCGATCGTCTTGGTTTCCAGACTGTACCGGACCTGATGCGGGGGGAAGTAATCGTATTCAATGGCGTAACCCGGTCGCATCATGTGCACATTTTCCAACCCATCAACCCTATGAAGCGCATCCAATTGGACGTCTTCGGGAAGGCTCGTTGAAAATCCGTTGACATAGACTTCGTCGGTCGTCCACCCCTCGGGCTCTAGGAAAAGCTGGTGTCGATCCTTGTCGGCGAAGCGATCGATCTTGTCTTCAATGGAAGGGCAATACCGGGGGCCTTGTCCCTTTATTCGGCCCTCAAACATTGGGCTTCTATCAAACCCCGTCCTTAGAATGTCGTGTACGTCGTCATTCGTGTACGCTAACCAACAACTACGCTGCTCACTCGGAAGTGCATCGGTCATAAACGAAAATGGACTAGGTACGGCGTCCCCGGGTTGTTCTTCTACTTTATCGTAATCGATTGTTCTTCCATCTATTCTGGGTGGCGTACCCGTTTTTAGTCGACCACTTTCGAAACCTAACTCATGCAGCGAAGCTGTTATACCCGACGAGGCTCTCTCGCCCATCCGTCCACCACCGAACTGCTTTTCACCTAAATGGATCGTGCCATTCATAAATGTCCCGCTTGTAAGTATGACAGCCTTGGCAGCGTACTCTCGACCGAGCTGAGTTCTGACTCCTTGTACGGTTCCTCCAGTAGCGAGAATCTCCGATACCATATCCGCGCGCATAAAAAGCTGGTCGATTGACTCGAGTTCTCTTCGGATTCCTTGAGCATACAGTTGTCGATCGCACTGGGCGCGGGGAGACCAGACCGCCGGTCCTTTTCTTTTGTTTAGCATTCTGAACTGAATCCCGGACTGGTCCGTAATTCGTCCCATTATACCCCCCAAGGCATCAATTTCACGTGTTATTTGCCCTTTTCCAATTCCTCCGATGGCCGGATTGCAGGACATTCGACCGATGGCCTCCAGGTTCATGGTAATGAGAAGTGTACGCGCTCCAAGTCGCGCAGATGCCGCCGCAGCCTCTGAGCCCGCGTGGCCCCCTCCCACTACTATTATATCGTATTGTATTAATTTCGACATTTACTTGCCAATACAGAATCGAGAAAAGATCCGATCTAAAATATCCTCACTCGCTGTGGCCCCGGTAATTGCGCCAAGCTCATTCATGGCTTCCCGAAGGTCCAGGGCGATAAAATCTCCCGACATGTTTTTACTCAATGCGTTCGTGGCCGCGACTACTGAATCGTATGCTTTACCCAGATGGTATCGATGTCTTTCGTTAGTAACCACAAAGGATCCTTCCCCAAAATTCTCCTTCGCTTCGACCGACTTTACCACGTCCGATAAGAGTGGCGTGATCAACATTTCGTCCTTCATAGACTGAAGAGCTGACAGTGCATATTGTCCATCGAGGGCATCGTACTCATTCAACAGGTCGCACTTGTTACGAATTACAAAGACTTGAAGGTCCGGCGCGCTAATTTTCAATTTGTCAAGGTACGCTTGTTCTTCGTCGTCCATTCCGACGGTGGCATCGTATACATAAACGAGCACATCTGCTTTTCGAATGGCTGCTTCGGCCCGACGCACTCCTTCTGATTCGATTTCATCTGTGGTGTTTCTCAGGCCCGCTGTGTCAACAAATTGCAACCGCATTCCTTCAAACTCTGTCTCTTCACCGATTTCGTCCCGGGTCGTACCCGGCGTCTCAGAGACGATGGCCCTATCGAATCCGACCAACGCATTCAAGAGGGTGGACTTCCCGGCATTCGGACGCCCGGCAAGGACAATGTGCACGCCATCGCGCACAACCGAGCCGTACCGATACGATTCAATGAGTCCTTCCAACAGTGCGCGAGTTCGCTCCAAAAGATCCGAAAGTCGATTCTTGTCGGCGAATTCCACATCCTCCTCGGAAAAATCCAGCTCTAACTCTATATATCCGCACAGATCGAGCATTTCTTCCCGCAGCTCATGCAGAACAACAGAATAGCTGCCCTTCAAATGGGCCAGAGAAATGGCTTGTGCGCGTCTTGAACCGGAATGAATAATTTCTCCCACGGCCTCTGCCTGTGCCAAATCCATTTTTCCGTTTAAAAAAGCCCGTTGTGTGAACTCGCCGGGCTCCGCAGGACGCGCACCCTCGTTGACTAGAGCATCCAGGATTCTATGAGAAACCATTTCACCACCGTGACAGGTGATTTCGACCACATTTTCGCCCGTTACCGAGGATGGGGCCCGAAATATGGTTACAACGACCTGATCCAAATCGGTCTTCGAGTCAGATTGCATGAATCCCACGTGGGCCGTGTGAGAATCCTTCGATGAGAGGTTTGCCCCGGAAAAGCATTTCTGAGCAATATCGAGGGCGTCGGCGCCTGAGAGACGAATCATTGCAATGGCTGCAATTCCTCTAGCAGTCGCACGTGCTACAATCGTGTCTCCATCATTCGGAGTCATGAACGGACACGCGGTTATCGTCGGCTTTTCTTCGCGGAACGCGCTTTAGCCCGACCGTTTGTGGTGAGAGATTTCCTTTTCTTCTTCGGCGGGTCCTTTCTGGCTCTGTCGCTCGTTCCACTAGCTTCTTTCGCTTCATTTTCCTTTCGAAGCTGGCTATTGATCAGCTTCTGCTGAGCCGCGGTCAGCACGTTATAGCAGAGGTAATACAGACTGAGTCCCGCTGCGAACTTGTTGAAGATGACAAACATCATCAGTGGCATGAGATACATGAACATCTTCTGCTGGGCTCCGGAGCCCGGCATCGCCTGAATCTTCATTTGGACCACCATCGAGAGGCCCATTAGAAGCGTAAATCCGCCCACATAGTTGCCATACATCGGGATCGTAAACGGCAGACTCAAGATGACATCCGGGGCCGAAAGGTCGGTTGCCCAGAGAAATCCCTGCTGCCTGATTTCGATGGCCTGCGGTAAAAACATCCACAGTGCGATAATGATTGGATATTGAAGCAGCATAGGCATACATCCGCCAAGCGGATTCACCCCCGTCTCCTTATACATCTTCATCGTCGCCTTCTGCTGCTTTTGAGGATTATCCCGGTATTTCTCTTTGATGGCTTCCATACGCGGCTGGAGCTCCCGCATCTTAGCCATACTTCGGAACGACTTCTTCGTAAGAGGGAAGAGAAGCAGCTTGATCAGGATCGAGAAGATGATGATGATCAGACCGTAGTTCGGTATAAAGCTGCTCAGAAAGGCAAACGTTGGAATGAATATGAACTTGGCGAGCGGTCTCGTCAGCGCCTCAAAAAAGTCCCATCCGAAATCCACCGTATCGTAGAGGCCAACACCGTAGGCATTGATTCTTTTGAATTCCATTGGACCCAGGTAGAGTTTAAACTCGTCCGCCTCCGAGTCCGTGATCGGAATTTCTAAACTGGCAACAAAATCCAGCCGAACATCTTCGTCGTCCAATTCGCCAAAGCGTTCGGCGATAAGTTCGGCTCCACGAGCTTCGACCGCTGGAATTAGAGCGGCCATGAAGTATTTGTTCTTCACAGCGATCCATTCGACGACACCCCTCAACGAGCGTTCTTCGAATGAATCGGACATGAGAGTTACACTCTCAACGTCACCACCACTGGATGCATAAGCACCAGACTTAGTGGTCTCGAGTTGGTGGTCCCCTTCGGTGAATGGGAGACCGCCGTTCCAAACGATTTCATAATCTCCCTGAGCTAGAAAGGTCTCAGGGGCTTCAAAAGATACGGATATGCCGATTTCATACGATTCTCGATTCAATGTATATCGCTTTACAATCGCTCCGGCTCCGACTTCTGAGCGAAATACGAGTTCGACCGGTACATCGCCCAATGTTATTTGATTCGGCGCCGAGGACTCAAACGTGAAGCTTCGTGTGTCGTAGATGCGATTGTTAGGGGACATGAACACAATTCCGATCGCGCCGCCTTTCGTGGTGTCAATGAGCTGAACAGCCTCGTCGCTTCCGAATTTCGTATAAGTTTTCAGAGACATCGAGGTAATCGTACCTCCTCGAGTCGAAAACACAGCGGTATAAAAGTCTGATTCGACGACGATGTCTCGAACAACACCATCTTGCGACCCGAGAACGGTCGAGTCACCCGCAGTAAAGACCGGGACCTGTCCAGGTACGATGGGTTCTGGAGCTTGGAACACCGGCGCCTCGATTTCAAACCGTTCCGTTGAATCCGCTACTACTGGACCTGTCACCTGTTCAGGAACGGTCGATGGCGACATCCAGGTGAACCAGACCACCATGATCAGGGCAATCAGAACGGTTGCTATGACAACGTTTCTATCCACGGTGTTTAATTATATGGCACGGAAGCGGTGAGTGATGTTGGGTGTTCAATTCTAAGGAAAGGATTTCGTTACGTAAGTGATAGTTCGCAGTTCCGTTTTATTCGTCGGGGGATGATCGGTCGGAGTTGGATTCCAATGCTTCCAACAACTGTTCAATTCCAACAAGTAAGTCTCTTTTGATTCTAGATTCGTCCTCTGAAAGACGGCGCACGACGATCATCATGGTCAGAACGTCCTTTTGATCTGTTAATTTTTCCGTGATCTCTTGAAGCTTATGGCGAAACGTTTCTCTTAGTACTCTTTTTACCCGATTTCGTGTGACGGAACCTCCAATTGACCGACTCACTGCAAAACCAACCTGTAGCGGTACAGCTTGCCCGACCAAGGCTTCAGGCTGAAAACGATACGAAATTCGAAGACTTCCGACAGACAGCGAACCCGTCTTTTCGTCGTCCCGATCAAAAAGGGGTTGAATCAGTCTCTTTCGTTTCAGGCGATGAGATGACGGATGGCGATAGGAGGGAGGGAGTCCTAGACGCGTGAAAGCGGGGCTGGTGCGGGCCACAGTCTGATTACTTGCCGCTGCGAGTATCGCTGACGGTTAAATTCTTTCGTCCTTTCTGACGCCGACGAGCAAGAACACCTCGTCCGTTCTTGGACGACATGCGCGAGCGAAATCCATGCTTATTTGCTCGTTTACGACGGCTCGGTTGGTACGTGCGTTTCATTATTCTTTATCCGGAGAAGTATGATCAATGTGGCTGAATGGGCGGATTCATCGGGCATTGGCACACCCCGTAATTCAGATACACGTCCGAAAATTCAGGCCGGAAAAGATAAGAACCGCCTCTGGCATATCAACGTCCCCGATTGACATTCATTGAAAACGAGAGTAACATCGTCGCAATCCGGCGGGAATAGCTCAGTGGTAGAGCATCAGCTTCCCAAGCTGAGGGTCGCGGGTTCGACCCCCGTTTCCCGCTCCAATCATTGAATCGACCTCGGCCATGACCAGGCCGCAGGCAGGACTCTGTTTACGACAAAGAGGCTCTGCGGTCAGCTCCATAAACTCCAAATTCTAGAATTGGATTCTCGTTCCCATTATAAGCGTGTCCTGATTTCCTTTCTAGCGAGTTTAGTCGTCGTCCTCGCATTCGCTAGCTGCGACAGTACGGAGCTCGACCCGTTCGACAACGACGAGAAGTATTTTACGGTATTTGGCTTTCTGAACGAGCGTGAAAGGGATCATTCGATCCGAATCATACCGCTCAGTCGGCTGGCCGAGCGAATCGAGTCCCCGTCGGATCCGCAAGCTTCGATCGATGCGGTAGTTACCACAACCGACCTGAGATCGGGAAGTGTAGTTCGGTGGAATCATACACTGACTCGGCTATCGGATGGATCATACGGACATATTTACCGAGCCTCGTTCATCGTACGACCGTCGCGAACCTATCGACTCGAAATCACCCGCAATGATGGAAAAATTACAAGCGCAGAAACGGACGTACCGAACCTCTCGGGTACCCGCGTAGAGCAACAGCTCCCGGTCGTTCGGCCGGATTCGTCGGTCTATCAGGACCTGATTCTGCCTGGAATTAATTCGCCGTGGGATGTAGAGGTTTCGTATTGGTTTCCATTCAGTGGCTCGCCCATTCGGATTCCATATGGAAGATCGGGAGTCGCTACAGAGGATGGTGGATGGATGGTTCGAGTAGATATCACGCAGGATATGGAAACACTGTCTGCGATCAGACAGCAGCCCGAGGAAAATCTGACATGGGATGCCATGGGAGTTCGACTTCAGGTGTTGGATGCGAAGTGGGATCCGCCGATGGATATTTTCGACCCGGAGGTGCTATCCATCCCCGGAACCCTGTCAAACGTAGAAAAAGGATTTGGCTTTTTCGGATCGATCGGGCTCTTTCAGGACGATTGGCCGAACAGTGCAGCACTCAATGCAGCTCTTGGTTTCTGAACGAGCAGAAATTTCTTGCTGATTCAGTTCACGATATTTGAACAGAACCCCTATGTTGGTGGTGCGTTGACTGGCGGCATTCGCTGAACCGCGGTTCGGTGGCCCGACGTTTTGGTACGGTCCTGCTGACTGCACTGTGTTTTGCCGCGGAGCCTTTTTGTGCACTACATTTTTCTGAACAGCGTTTCGTGTCCCGGGCGATTAGCTCAGTTGGTTAGAGCACCTGCCTTACAAGCAGGGGGTCACTAGTTCGAGTCTAGTATCGCCCACCGATACCCCATGTATGTCATTGTACTGCATGGGGTTTTGTTTTTTCGGCGGAACCTAGGTGGATATTTCTGACAGAATTGCCCCTTATCTAGCTGTTTTGTGGCTATTCGAGAGGGGGGACCCCAATGGGGAAAATCACTTCCAATCCGTACATGGTCGGCAAGGATGTCTAATCTAGGCAGTTTTAGAGAGGTGCTTACTTCTATTCCTTCAAGTGGAAGGGGGGTTAGTCACGAGAGAGCGACTGCGCCCAGTTCGTCGGCCAACTTGCAGTGGGATACACTACTGATGATCATCGT
>SMVA01054197.1_pt1 | contig 20654 bp, 16 predicted proteins | sample 2456451 | NCBI WGS metagenome assembly SMVA01 (sample SAMN11095933, study PRJNA526329) | marine sediment metagenome | biome: Marine sediment; feature: Surficial sediment; material: Deep marine sediment; isolation source: Hadal surficial sediment | place: Pacific Ocean | collected 2014-05 | depth... | reverse complement strand
TCAGCAAAAAATAATGATTGTATACAATTCACTGAAATAATAGATATAAGTAATGACAAGCAATTGAGTGTGAAATAGGGAGGCATTGTCGATTGAAACAACAGTGATAATAAATTGAAAACTTACTAATATAAAAACCGATCCGCCTCAGGCGGATCGGTTTTATTTTTATATCATCAGTATAAAATTATACCAACTTTGATTGCCCCGGAATAGGAATTGGATAATTACCGGATGCATCTAATACTACAGGAGGAATAGAATCATAAGTAAGTGAATCTTCATCAGGCACTAACTTTAGATTAGAATTCATAGCTTCTTCCCAAGTTACTTGCTTGCCGGTATAGGTTGCCATTCTTCCTAATATGGCAGTCATTGTACTTTTTGCACCATTTTCCGCATTATTGATATGACCACCACTTCTTATAGAAGCAAATAATTCATCGTGTTCAACTTGGTATGGGTTTTTATCATTTTCACCGTCGTGAACATAGATCTTATCTCCTGAATATGAAGTCAATCTTGTTTTTCCGCCACCTGTATTTGAAGTTCCCAAAGTTCCCTGAAAAGTTTCAGAAACCCGGTTCAAACAACCTTTTTGATGACGACACTGACTTGAAATTACCGCGCCGCTGGCATATTCAAATTCAACAAAATGATGATCGAATATCTGGCCATGATCCTTACCATTTCGAATTTCTCTTCCTCCCATACCTTGGGCTTTAATAGGATATTCCCCAATAAACCAGTTGGCAACATCAATATTATGAATATGTTGCTCTAAAATATGATCACCACACAACCAATTGAAATAATACCAGTTTCTCATTTGATATTCCATTTCCGTCATACCTTCTTTACGTGGTCTCACCCAAACGCCACCACTATTCCAGTATACCTGACCGGAAACAATATTACCAATATCCCCTTGCTCAATACGATTGTATATTTCCCGATAACTACGTTGATAATGTCTTTGCAAACCAACAACAACATTTAATTTCTTTTCATCTGCTAAACGTGCAGTTTCAAGCACTTTTTTAATTCCGACAACGTCAGTAGCTACAGGTTTTTCCATAAAAACATGCTTACCTTGAGCAATGGCATATTCAAAATGCTGAGGTCTGAATCCCGGTGGGGTAGTCAAAATAACCACATCAGCTTCGTCTATGGCCTTTTTATAAGAACCAAATCCAACAAATTTCTTCGAAGGCTTAACTTTAAGCCGATTTTTATCAAACATTTTGGATAAATTTTCAAACGAACCATCCAATCGATCCTGAAAAGCATCAGCCATAGCAACAAGCTTAACATTTTCATCAGCTTTTAGTGCCTGGCTAACAGCTCCGGTACCCCTTCCTCCACATCCAATAACTGCTAATTTTAAAACCTTCTCTTTTTTAAAAAAAGGAGAGGCTGAAAGTATTGAAGGAGCCAATATGATCCCTCCGGTTGCCATTGATGAGTTTCTTACAAAATTGCGTCTTGATAAATTTTCATTTTTTTTGTCCATGATGTTAATTTTAATTCATACCGTAATCTACTATGGCATTCAGCCAATATTTTTCAATTTCTTTTTTAGATGGTTGTCCCTTGGGTCTAACTACCCGAAAACCAATAAAGGGAGCATCTGTGTTCCACCAGTCACTTTTAGGTATCTGGGGGTCTCTTCTTTTCCATTTAGGGTTTGATGCCTGGCGAGAAGTGCAACATAATTTATTGGCTGTGTCCTTCCAGGAACCTCCCCTTACCACTCTTGGGTATAATTTTGAAGGAACATTCCAAGGGTTATTTTTTTTTGATGAGTCAGCATAAAATGAAGTGCTGTATTGATCCATAACCCATTCTGAAACATTGCCTAATAAATCATAAATTTCAAGTTCGTTTGGATTTTTTGTTCCCGTTTCCTGATATTTTTCATTAGAATTATCCTCATACCAGGATATATTTTTAAAATCTTTTACCGTATCAGTTTTCCCTTTTTTACAGGTGTATTCCCATTCAGCTTCTGTAGGGAGTCTATAAAAAACGCCCGTTTTGGAAGTCAGCCACTTGCAGTACATAATGGCTGCATACTGAGTCATATTAACGGCGGGATATGAACCTTTTCCCATACCAAAACTCATATCTACATAGGGTGAAGTGGCTCCGCTTACACCATCAATGCCCATTGCCTTTAGTTTTGAAGGATTCTCAAATTGACCATCATCAAATTTTCCGTAGACAAAAGCATCATATTGCTCCCAGGTGATTTCATATTTACCCATCCAAAAATCATCAATCGAAACTGTATGTATGGGTTTTTCATTTGAATTACGGGAATTATCTGATTCTTCTGCCCCCATGTCAAATGTTCCTCCTTCAATGGCCACCATTTCAATACTAAATTTTTCCAGCTTAACTGCTTGTTTGTAATTTTTAAATTGTTGTGCAGTCAAAAAATTACAATGAACCGTTACAAATATAATTAGAATTATTTTATTTATAGTTTTCAATTCGGTTAGGTTTATGATAATGACCAGGCGTTTCCAACTTCTTCTACCGGAATGCAAGGATCATATTTGCCGGGAATCGGATCATAACTCAAAATGTTTTCACCAACATGTTCTGAAGTATAATAACCGTAAAGAGTATAACTTCTTGTGGCTAGCAAAAACTTGTAAATTAAATACTTATTTAATTGATCTTCAGTAATTGACCCTTTTTCTTTTTGCATTGCAAAAACAATTTTCTTTTCTTCCTCGGAAATGTTAAAATATTTTTCCAATAATTTTTGATATTCTTTTGTTGAGCCTTTAGAAGCACTTTTGCCATAAACGTTTTCAAATTCATTGGCAAAGGCATTTGCACCTTCTTTAATCATATTTTTTTCTTCCTCCGGGGCTATTTCATTTAACATCTTATCCATAAATTCAGGAACATTAACATCCAAAGCACCGGCAATATCAGTGGTGGGCAAAATAATATCCGATAATTTTATGATCATATAGCCCTCAGTTTCCGTAAAAAACATAGGAGTCCAGGTTGCAACATCTGATTTGCAAGATTGTAATATTCCCAATACCGTTGGTGTTGCCACGGCATAACCTAAGGTTAGTGTCATATTTCTAAGTGCAGTTCTTCTATCCATGATTTAAGCCTTATTAAATTTATTATTTTTGAACTGTTCAGCAGCATGATTGGCAGCTCTGGCAGTTAATGCCATATAGGTAAGTGAAGGATTTTGACATGCCGAAGAGGTCATACAAGCTCCATCAGTAATGTATATGTTTTTAACCGTATGAACTTGATTGTAATCATTCAAAACCGAAGTTTTGGGATCTCTACCCATTCTGGCCGTTCCCATTTCGTGAATACCATTTCCTATAAAACTTGGGTTGTCATGTCCGCGTACCTCTTTAAACCCTGCAGCCTTTAACATGGCAATTGCTTCAGCCTTTATATCAACACGCATATTAGCTTCATTTTCTTTGAATTCACAGTCAAAATTAATCGTGGGTAAACCCCATTGATCTAAATTATCATAATCCAATGTCATTTTGTTTTCATGATAAGGTAAGCATTCTCCAAAACCGGTCATGCCTATTCTCCATTTGCCAGGTTTTAATAATTCATTTTTTAAATCTTTACCATATGACATTTCTGCTATGCCACGGGTCCATCCTTGCCTACTTGCATTTCCCTGATAACCAAACCCACGTTTATAATTTTTTTTGTCTGTCTTACCATCACCAAGATTTACAAATCTCGGAATATAGAATCCCGCAGGTTTACGGCCTTTATAATACTCATCTTCAAATCCCTCGGGTGCATCTGCACTGGCTCCGATTTCAAGGTGATGATCCATAATATTGCAACCCAATTCACCACTATCATTGCCCAATCCATTAGGGAATCTTTCCGATTTAGACTGCATTAAAATACTCGCTGAAGCAATTGACGATGCACAACAAAATATGATTGATGATTTAAAAAATAGTTTTTCTTTGGTAAGCGTATCGATCACTTTAACACCGGTAGCTAACTTAGTTTTATCATCATACTCAATTTTATAAGCTATTGAGTTTGTCCTTATCGTCATATTCCCGGTTTTTTCAGCCGCTGGAAGTGTAGATGAAAGACTGCTAAAATAGCCTCCGAAAGGACATCCTCTGATGCATCTGTTTCTATATTGACACTTACTTCTGCCTTCATGTTTTGCATCTCCCGTGATATGCGCAGTTCTGGCATGGCCAATAATCCTATCATCAAAATTTTCCGCGACTTTTTCCCTCAAATACTCTTCAACACAATTAAATCCAAATGGGGGAGAATATTTACCATTGGGTAATTGGGGTAAATCCATATTTTCTCCCTGAACTCCTATGTATTCTTCCACTTTGTCATACCAAGGTGCAATATCCTCATATCGAATGGGCCAGTCTACTCCGAATCCATCATTTTTATTTGCTTTAAAATCCATTGAACTCCAACGATAGCAGTGTCTTCCCCAGGTAATAGATCTTCCACCAAGGTGATATCCTCTTATCCAATCAAACCTTTTAGTCTCGCTATATGGATGGTCGATATCGTCAACAAAAAAATGTTCAGAAGCAGGTTTTGTTACATAACCCGTTCTTCCTTGTTTAGCTTTTCGTTCTTTTATTTTTTTTGTTAGTTCTCCACGGAACTCAAAATCCCAGGGATCCAGATTAGCGGTAGTATAGTCTTTAATATGCTCAATCATTCTTCCTCTTTCCAACACCAATGTTTTCAAACCATTCTCACACAATTCTTTTGCTGCCCATCCTCCTGAAATACCCGAGCCAATTATGATGGCATCGTATTCTTGATTTTCTTCTATCATTGAATCCTCTATTAATTTTTATGTTTAACCTTTTAATGATGAATTATTTATTCACTCAAATTGCGCGCCAAGTTAAGTAATGTAGCAATAAATAAAAATATTTAGAAGCTTTTATAATTGAAAATTTTATTTTTAAAACGAAAAACTATTTAATTCGCAGCAAATTAACTAATTTGCAAGTCACTATTGTTCAAATTACTTCAGTGAAAATAAATATACAAAAAATACAGCCTTATGTAGCTGATGATATTGTTTATCATGCAGACACCTGCTTACCTTTGGTTGATGCCGTGTCTCGAAATAAGTTAAAATTTAAAGCTTTGGCAAGGTATACCTATCCTGGAGACAGATTAACTGGCGATACAAAAGGTTTAAGTTCAATTGGTTATTGGGATGCAAATGAGCCGCAGGATTGGGGATTGAATTGGCATAGAAATGAAGGGATTGAATTTCATTTTTTAGAATCAGGATCAATGCCTTATGCACAAGATGATCAGGAGATAAAATTATTACCTAACCACTTAACCATTACAAGACCCTGGGAAGTTCATAAGGTTGGAAACCCAAATGTGGGTATGGGAAAATTTTATTGGGTTATCATTGATCTTGGAACAAGAAGACCGCATCAGAATTGGGATTGGCCGGATTGGGTAATGTTAACCCCTAAAGATTTGCTAAGGCTTACAACCATTTTAAGACAAAATGATCAATGGCTGTGGAAGGTTAACAGAAAAATAAGCAATTGTTTTAGGAGAATTGGTAAGGTTGTTGATTCTGATGTAAATGGCTCTAATTCCTCTAAGATCAGGTTGTTAGTAAATGAGTTATTGATCTTATTATTGGAATTGATAGATGACAATGAGGTAGTTCTGAATGAAGCCTTAACAGACAGTTCCAGAAGTGTTAGCTTATTCCTTAAAGAGCTTGAAAACAATCTTGCAGAGTCGTGGACCATTGAAAATATGGCTGAATCTTCAGGAATTGGAATGACCCGATTTACTCATCATTGTAAAAGGCTAACCAATTTGACCCCAATGCGCTACCTGACTTTAAAGCGTTTGGAAATGTCAAAAAAAATGCTGGCCGATAATTTCAATTTAAGTGTTGCTGAAATCGCATATAGTTGTGGTTTTGCGACCAGCCAATATTTTTCTACAGTGTTTAAAAAACATGAAAATTGTACCCCGGCAGCGTATAGGCAAGAACAGGCCGTCTTTCAATTGAATTAATTAAATAGTTTTGGGAATAGAACCGGGTGATTTGATGATTTTCTAATTGGAATAACCCCATCTAATGTTGTTCAAATTCTTTCAGTGACTTAAAATAAACAATTTTGATTAATTATTTACATAATTTCACAGTATGAATTAATCAAAAAAAAACCATATGAAACCTATTAAAAATTTGAGGGATATTTCTATAGTATTTATTGTTCTTTTTTCTTTATCGATTTTAAGTTGTGCCGATAAAAAGAAGGAAAATGAAAAAGAATCTTTACCTGATAAAGTTGAAGAAAAGGCACCATTTTTTAAATTGTCTCTTGCCCAGTGGTCATTTCACAAACAGATCAGAAACGGGGAGATGAGTCCCTTAGATTTTGCACAAAAAGCGAGTGAACTTGGTTTTGAAGGAATCGAATATGTGAATCAATTGTATAGAGAAGAATTGAAAAAAGATCCTGATATCAATGTTGCCATGAAAATACTTTTGAAAACTTTAAAAGAAAAGAGTGAATTGTATAAAGTTCAAAATCTATTGATCATGGTTGATGGAGAAGGAGATTTGGGAAATCTGGATGATGCAGAAAGAGCTGAGGCGATAGAAAACCATAAAAAATGGGTGGATGCAGCAAAGTATTTGGGCTGTCATTCGATTCGGGTTAATGCCAAAGGAGAAGGTACGGCAGAAGAAGTGGCTAATGCAGCCGTTGAAGGGTTGAGTCAGTTATCAGATTATGCAGAAAAACAAGGTATAAATGTCCTTGTTGAAAATCATGGAGGATATTCTTCCAATGGGGTGTGGTTAGCCGATGTCATGACAAGAATAGGTAAACCTAATTGTGGAACTTTGCCTGATTTTGGTAATTTCTGCCAGACAATTGGTTATGGATCTATCAATGATGAAAATTGTAAAGATGCCTATGATATTTATAAAGGTGTTTCTGAACTGATGCCTTTTGCTAAGGCTGTAAGTGCTAAAAGCTATGATTTTGATGAAAATGGAAATCAACCCAAAATAGACTATGTTAAAATGTTGCAAATTGTAAAAGATGCAGGATATACAGGATTTATTGGCGTCGAATATGAAGGTGATAATTTAAGTGAACAAGAGGGTATTATTGCTACAAAAAAATTATTGCTAAGCGCCGCAAAAGAGTTAAATTAAGGCGATTAAACAAAAATGATATATGAATACGTTTAGGACAATATGGATGATGTACTTTATTGGAATAAATATTTCTACAAAAGAATGGGAATTATAACAAATTCAAATTTATTAAAGAATACCCAAAACTTATGAGTTCTAAATTGAAATTTCAGCTATCTATAATGATGTTTTTAGAATTCTTCATTTGGGGAGGATGGTTTGTTACATTAGGATCTTTTTTGGGAAACAATTTAGGAGCATCCGATAGTGAATCTGCCATGGCCTATTCAACTCAATCATTTGGAGCAATTATAGCACCCTTTATAATAGGATTGATTGCAGACCGATATTTTAATGCCGAAAAGATTTTAGGCATTTTACATTTGGCAGGCGCTGTTTTGATGTATATGATGTCAAATACAACCGAGTTTTCATTGTTTTATCCCTATATATTAGGCTATATGATTTTATATATGCCAACCTTGGCCCTGGTAAATTCGATATCCTTTAACCAGATGAAAAACCCGACCAAAGAATTTCCCATTGTAAGAGTATTTGGAACCTTGGGTTGGATATTGTCGGGTTGGATAATCAGCTTTGCTTTTAAATGGGATTCTATTGAAAACATAGAACATGGATTTTTATCAAATACATTTTTAATGGTAGCTATAGCATCAGCTATTTTGGGTGTTTTTAGTTTTACGTTACCTAAAACTCCTCCGAAGGTCATAAAAGGTGAAAAAGTTACTATTTCAGAGGTTCTGGGATTAGATGCCATAAAATTATTGAGGGATAAGAACTATCTTATCTTTTTCATTTCATCGGTTTTAATATGTATTCCATTGGCATTCTATTATCAAAATATCAGCTTATTTTTGACAGAATATAAAGTTGAGAATTCAACATTTTGGGCTTCAATGGGACAAGCTTCAGAAGTTTTATTTATGCTGCTTTTGCCGTTCTTTTTCAAAAGATATGGCTTTAAAAAAACGATCTTGATTGGTATGTTAGCCTGGGCAATTCGTTATTTGTTATTTGCATATGGCAATGCCGGTGACCTTTTCTTTATGTTGGTCACGGGAATCGCTTTACATGGTATATGTTATGATTTTTTCTTTGTTTCTGGTCAAATCTATACCGATTCAAAAGCAGGTGAAAAAATTAAAAGTGCCGCCCAAGGTTTGATCACATTGGCAACTTATGGCATTGGAATGTTGATTGGCTTTTGGATTGCCGGAAAGATAGGAGGTCATTATGCTTTAGATCAAGGTGGTCATAACTGGGAAAATATTTGGATATTCCCTGCAGTATTTTCCGTAGTTGTTTTTGTATTTTTTGCGGTATTTTTTAAAAATGAAAAAATTGAATTTACAAATTAATAAAAATTGAATAATGAGTAAAAAAATTAGATTGGGAGTTTTAGGTGGTGGAGGTGATTCATTGATTGGAGTTCTACATAGGGTGGCTTCATCCATGTTTGATCAATACGAAATTGTTGGAGGTGTGTTTAATCCTGTATGGGAGGAGAACATTGGATTTGCTGAAGAAATAGGCATTCCTACAAACAGGATTTATATAGATTTTGATACCATGGTTACAGAAGAGTTAAAATTGCCCGAAGATCAACGAATACAGGTTGTGTCAATTTTAACGCCGAATTTCTTGCATTTTCCAATGGCAAAAAAATTGATTGATTCAGGTTTTCATGTCATCTGTGAGAAACCAATGACTACAACTTATGCCGAGGCTAAAATTTTACAAGCCTCTTTAGAAAAATCACAAACAGTATTTGCCTTAACCCATACTTATACGGGTTATCCGATGGTTAGGCAAATGAGAGAGATGATTAAAGAAGGGGTCTTAGGAAAAATTCATAAAGTAGATGCGCAATATTATCAGGGATGGATCAATACGTTGATTCATGATCCTGAAAAACGTAAAACTACCTGGAGATTGGATCCGGAAAAATCTGGTGCCAGTTGTTGTGTTGCTGATATAGGTGTGCATGCATTTAATATGATTGAGTTTACAACAGGCTTGGAAGTGAAATCTGTACTTGCAGATTTTAATTATCTGTATTCAGACAATAAAATGGATATTGATGCAACTATGTTGGTTCGATTTTCTGAAAACACAAAAGGAATTGTACGGTCAAGTCAGATAGCCACAGGAGAAGAAAATTCATTGTCCATTTCTATATATGGAGATAAAGGCGGTATAAGATGGGAGCAGGAAAATCCAAATTATTTATATTTTTTGTCTGAAGATAAGCCCTTGCAGGTTTATAAACCTGGACATGCCTATAATAGCGCTATATCTTTAGATGGAACCAAGCTTCCTCCCGGACACCCCGAAGGAATATTTGATTCTATGGCAAATATATATAAAGGAGTGGCCCGGGCGGTAAGAGGTGAAAAATACAATTCCGGAGAATTTCCAACTATGAATGATGGTGTGCGGGGAATGGATTTTATTGAAAAATCGGTGGAGTCGAATAGCAAAGGAAATGTTTGGGTTGATATGGAAGATTAATGATTTGTGAATTCAAATTTTTTTAAAATTAAATTAAATTAAAATATGAAATGAGCCGTAACAAATTTGGGTTTTAACCTAAATGTTCACTGGCGAATTCCATCTGACAAATAAAAAACAATAAATATAAACAGATGAAAACAATCAAAGGGCCAGCTGTGTTTTTAGCACAGTTTGTAGACAGTAATGCTCCCTTCAACAGCTTGGAAGGGATGTGTAAATGGGCGTCAGATTTAGGCTATAAAGGAATACAAATTCCAACCTGGGAATCATTTTTAATAGATTTGGATCAGGCATCAGAAAGTCAAACTTATTGTGATGATTTAAAAGGGTTAATCAATTCCTTTGGTTTAGAAATAACAGAACTTTCAACACATCTGCAAGGTCAGCTGGTAGCCGTGAATCCCGCTTACGATATTATGTTTGATAATTTTGCACCGGATGAGGTTAAAAATAATCCAAAGGCAAGAACCCAATGGGCCATTGATACCGTTAAAAAAGCGGCAGTTGCGAGTAAAAACCTGGGCCTGAAAGCTCATGCTACATTTTCCGGGGCACTACTCTGGCATACAGCCCATCCCTGGCCTCAACGCCCAGCCGGTTTGGTGGAAATGGGGTTTGAAGAACTCGCCAAAAGATGGCTGCCGATATTAAATGTTTTTGATGAAAATGGGGTAGACGTTTGTTATGAAGTTCATCCCGGTGAGGATATTCATGACGGTGATACCTTTGAAAGATTTTTAAAGGCAACAGGAAATCACAATCGAGTAAATATTTTATACGATCCATCGCATTTTATTTTACAGCAACTCGATTATTTAGCATATATTGATCATTACCATCAGTTTATCAAGTCTTTTCATGTAAAGGATTCTGAATTTAATCCAACAGGCAAAAAAGGAGCTTTCGGAGGATATAATGATTGGGGAGATAGAGCAGGTAGATACCGATCCTTAGGTGATGGCCAGATTGATTTTAAAACCATTTTTTCCAAATTAACACAGTATGGTTGTGATGTTTGGGCTGTAATGGAATGGGAATGTTGCATTAAAAGTCCTGAACAGGGGGCTAGAGAAGGCGCGGTCTTTATTAAAAATCATATCATTGAAGCCACAGAAAAAAGATTTGATGATTTTGCCGGAAGTGGAATAGATAAAGAAGTGTTAAGAAAAATTCTTGGAATATAACCGATTCAATTGATTTTCTATGAATTGGAAAATGGATGTTTAGAGATGATAGTAAAATAATACTTATGAAAATAAAATTAATCACACTACTTGTAATGTTGATATTTATTGGTTGTAAAAAAACAACTAAAAAACAGCAAATAGAGGAGGGGAGTATTTTAACTGAAGATGAAATAAAAGATGGATGGGTAAGTCTTTTTGATGGCAAAAGTTTTAATGGTTGGCATAATTATTTGACAGACACGATATCTGATGAATGGCAGATTGCTGATGGAGTAATGGTTTATACTCCTCACCCCGACAGGAGTCATGGTATGAAAAATATGATAACGGATAAAGAATATACCAGTTTTATATTATCGTTAGAATGGAATATTTCCGAAGCAGGAAATAGTGGATTATTTTGGGGGATATTTGAAAATGAGAAATATCCTGTGCCCTATCAAACGGCACCGGAAATTCAAATATTAGACAATTTTAATCACACGGATGGTTCCAACCCATTGAAACAGTCCGGTGCTATTTTTGGTATTTTGGGTTCAGAGAAAAAGCTAATGAAGAAATCGGGTGAATGGAATCATTATACAATTGAAATTAACCATAAAACTAATAAGGGGATTATCATATTAAATGGAGAAAAAGTTTCGGAATTCCCGGTTCATGGTGAAGAGTGGGACAAGCTGATTGCAAATTCTCATTTTAAAGACTGGGAAGGATTTGGTACTTATAAAACAGGTCATATTGGTTTGCAAGATCATGCTTGTAAAGTGAGTTTCAGAAATATTAAAATTAAAGAATTGGATTAAATAATATTTGATTATTCATTTATTCTTTTGATATATACTGAATAAAAGAATCTTTTTAGTTGTTTATTATTATCTTTAATGCTTGTCCAATTTTTAAAATAAATCATAAAGAATTGATGTCAAAAAAAATATTGTAAAATAAATTGGTTTTAAACATTTTTATTGAGGAAATCGAAATGTTTTAAAGATTTGTTATTATATTTACAAGTCTTTATTTTAAATAATTAGATTTATTATAAATCTTTTCAGATTAATCAATATTGAATGGGAATTGTTATTAAATTTTAATGAATGTCATTTTGAATATGGTTAGCGATCTTTTTAAATTGACAATTCATATCATGAATGATTAAATTGAACCAAAAAATAAATCATCATTTTTCTAATTAAATAAGCATAATATTATGAGTAAGAACAAAAAAAAATATACATTGTCTCGACGAGATTTTGTTAACAAAACCTTAGCTGCTAGTGCAGCCTTTACCATTGTTCCATCCTTTGCTGTAAGCGGATTGGGTCATAAGGCACCTAGTGATAAATTGAATATAGCAGGTATAGGAATAGGAGGAATGGGTTTTAGTAATCTAAAACAAATGGAAACTGAAAACATTGTAGGTTTATGTGATGTTGACTGGAAATATTCAGATCGTGTATTCAAACATTATCCAAAAGCAAAAAAATACAAGGATTTTAGAAAAATGTATGATGAAATGGGTAAATCTATTGATGCCGTTATTGTGGCAACAGCCGATCATACGCATGCTATAGTTGCTGCTCAGGCAATGGTTATGGGTAAACATACATATGTACAAAAGCCTTTAACACATACAGTTTATGAATCCAGACTTTTGACAAATCTGGCGGAGAAACATCAGGTGGCTACTCAAATGGGTAATCAAGGAGCTTCAGGAGAAGGAGTTAGTTTAATAACAGAATGGATAGCAAATAATGAGATAGGGGAAGTTACCAGAGTTGAAGCCTTTACCGATCGTCCGATTTGGCCACAAGGATTAAACAGGCCGGAAGATCAGCAAGCTCCTGATACTCTGGATTGGGATTTATTTATAGGCCCTGCCAAGGAGCGTCCGTATAACTCTATTTATACACCTTGGAATTTCCGTGGATGGTGGGACTTTGGAACAGGAGCCTTAGGTGATATGGCATGTCATATTTTACATCCGGTTTTTGTTGGATTGGAATTGGGATACCCAACAGCGGTTCAGGGAAGTTCAACATTATTGCTTGCGGATTCTGCACCCACTGCTGAAAAAGTAACACTTACCTTCCCAAAACGAAAATCTAATACCAAAACAAACCTCCCTGAAGTTAAAGTAACCTGGTATGATGGAGGATTACAGCCTAATAAACCCGAAGGATGGCCTGAAGGTAAAAACATGAATAATTCTGGTGGAGGTGTTATTTTTCATGGTACAAAGGATACACTATTTTGTGGTTGTTACGGAAGAGACCCATGGTTATTATCCGGACGAATTCCAAACGTTACAAAAACCAGACGTCGAATTGAAGTGTCTCACGAACAAGACTGGGTCAGGGCTTCTAAAGAAAGTGCTGCTAACCGTGTTCAAACATCATCTTCATTTAAAGAATCGGGACCATTTAATGAAATGGTTGTTATGGGTGTGCTGGCTGTCAGATTACAGAATTTGAATAAAGAATTAAAATGGGATGGTGAAAATATGAAGTTTACCAACATCAATGATAATGAAGAAGTCAAAATAATTTTGGAAGATAATTTCAGTATTCATGATGGACACCCAACATTTAATAAAAAATGGACTGATCCATTGAATGCAAATCAATTCGCAAAGGAATTGATCAAACATAATTATCGAGATGGCTGGAAATTGCCTGATATGCCTTAGAAATTTAAATACATATTTAAACCTTTCATGATTTTAATTTAGATTGAAATCATGAGGTTTAATTTTACTTAATCTAATACTAACTATAATTTAAAATAAAATGAAAAAAAGAATATTGATTGCAATTTTTTGCATGTCACTATTACCAATTATATCAGGTTGTGATGACAAAAAGAAAAAAGCAGAAGAATTACAATCAGAAGAGGTTGTTAAAGAAGAGGCACCGGCTACCGAAGAAGTTGCCATAAATACTTTGACTCAAGCTGAAAAAGAAGATGGTTGGGTGCTGCTTTTTGACGGTAAAACATCTGAGGGTTGGAGAGGATACAAAAAGGACCATTTCCCTGATGGATGGAAAATTATTGATGGAAGCATTATGTGTGCAGGATCTGGAAGAGGAGAAGCAGGAAGTAAGGAAGGTGGTGATATCATTTACGACAAGAAATTTAAAAATTTCACTTTAAGCTTAGACTGGAAAATATCAGAAGGTGGTAATTCAGGAATATTTTATTTGGGTCAGGAAGAGCTAGACTATATTTGGAAAACTGCACCTGAAATGCAAGTTCTGGATAATGAAAAACATCCTGATGCTAAATTAGGTAAAGATGGTAATCGCCAGGCAGGCTCCTTATATGATTTAATACCGGCCAAACCTCAAAATACCAGACCGGTAGGTGAGTGGAACCAAATTGAAATCACAGTTTATAATGGAACAGTCGTGCATAAACAAAATGGCGAAACAGTAGTTGAATATCATTTATGGACTCCTGAATGGAATGAATTGGTGGCAGGAAGTAAGTTCCCGGAATTAAATGAAAATTGGGCAGATGTTGCCAATGAAGGATATTTTGGAATCCAGGATCATGGTGATGATGTTTGGTTTAGAAATATTAAAATCAAAGAATTATAGTGGTTAAAAAATTCGCACTATTCTTTTTTATTATTTCATTGTTTCATTATAGTGAAGTTAAATCACAGGAAAATCAAAAGCCGGAAAATGAGCCAACAAAACCGGCTCAAACTGAGATATGGAAACCGAGAGTGCCTGTCGTAACTGTTGGAGTTAACCACGGAGCACCTTCGGATGCAATTGTGCTTTTTGATGGAAGTGATTTTGATCAGTGGATAAGTACAGAAGATTCAACTCCTGTGGAATGGTTTCTGAATAAGGATGGAAGCATGACGGTAAAGAACCGAACCGGTAATATACAAACCAAGAAAAAATTTGGTTGTATGCAGCTTCATATTGAATGGAAATCTCCCAAAGAAATTCAAGGGGAAAATCAATCCCGGGCAAACAGTGGCGTTTATATTCAAAAAAAATATGAGGTGCAGGTATTGGATAATAATAATAACGACACTTATATAAATGGCCAGGTGGGATCGATGTACAAACAATCAATTCCTCTTGCTATGGCTTCATCTCCAACAGGAGAATGGAATATATATGACATTATTTACCATGCACCGGAATTTGATTCGGATGGAAATAAAACTAAATCCGGAACCATAACATTATTACATAATGGGATTTTAGTACAAGATCATTATATAATAAAGGGTACAACAGCATATATTGGCTGGCCAAAAAACCCTCCACATGGCAAAGCACCACTTATGTTACAAGATCACGGAGACAATAGCCGGGTGAGTTATCGAAATATTTGGTTAAGAGAATTGGATTAATACCATATCTTATTTTAGTCTGGTCGGAAACAGGCGATGTTTAATTTTGATGTGTTTCTGACCAGACTAATTTAAAAGTAATCAATAAAAATACTGTATTTTTTGAATAAGGGAAAAAGATAAATCAAGCATAGTTTTGGCTATGGTTTATTTTTATTTTGAAGCTTAGGCGAAAAGCCTCATTTGAATGGGTAGTTTTATTGAGAAATGGTATAAGGTTAGAACTAAAATTTATGGATAGAAGAGAACTTATAAAAATGGTATCCCTTGCAACGGGATCGGTTTTGAGTGCACCTTTGTTGAGTTCTATTTTGGTAAGTTGTAAGGATGATATTCCAAAAAATGAGGAAGATTATATTTTGCAATTTTTTAATAAAGAGGATTTTTCATTGGTTAAAAAATTAATTGATGTTATTTTACCAAAAACAGATAGTCCTTCGGCGACAGAAGTAGGCGTGCATCAAATGATTGATTTGATGATTGGTACAGTCTATAAACCAAAAGATAGCGTTAATTATTCAAAACATTTTACCGCCTTGAAAAATTACTTGGATAGCTCTTCTGAAAGTCATATAAAAACTCTTGGTAAATTATCCAATTCAAATAATGAAAAAAATAAATCTGCAAGAAAAGCTTTCATGGATTTGAAGCAACAAACTGTAGCTTATTATTTATCAACAGAAAATATTGCAACAAATTACTTAAATTATCTACCGATTCCGGGAAAATATGAAGCTTGTATTTCATTGGATGAAGTGGGTGGAAAAGCATGGGCCTTATGAATATAAACGATCAAAAAGAATTCACTTTTGATGCAATCGTGATTGGATCTGGTATTAGCGGAGGATATGCCGCTATGGAGTTATGTGAGAAAGGATTGAAAACATTGATGCTAGAGAGAGGCAGGATGGTAAAACATGGAGAATATCCTACGGCTTCGAAAGACCCATGGGAATTACCAACTCAGAATAAAGTTTCACAAGATGAAGTTGAAAAACATTATTTTAAACAAAATAGATTGAATTGGTGGGTGAATCAAGACAACAAACATTGGATAAATAAAGATAGTGATTACGATTATGATGAAGTAGAACGATTTGATTGGATTCGCGGCCATCATGTTGGAGGGCGTTCCATAATGTGGGGAAAACATTGTTATCGTTGGAGCGATATCGATTTTGAAGCAAATGCCAAGGAAGACGTTGCAATTGATTGGCCAATACGATATAAAGATATTGAACCATGGTATGATTATGTAGAAACTTTTGTAGGAGTCAGTGGTCAAAAGGAAGGGCTCAAACAAGTCCCGGACGGAGTATTTTTACCTCCATTTAAGCTGAATTGTGCCGAGCAACATTTTAGAGAAGAAGTGGCGAAGGTTTATCCGGAAAGAGTCGTTACTCCTGGTAGGGTTGCCCATTTAACGGAATACAATCCAAAAATTCATAAAGGATTGAGAGGTCAATGCCAAACCAGGAATAGATGCTGGAGAGGATGTCCTTATGGTGCATATTTCAGTAGTGTTTCTTCAACAATTCCTGTTGCTGAGGAAACAGGAAATTTAACCATTCGTGCCAATAGCATTGTGTCTGAAATAGTTTATGATGAAACTTCTAAAAAGGCATCCGGAGTTAAAATTATAGATTCGGAAACAGGAGAAGAAATTGAATTTTTTGCTCGAATTATTTTTTGTAATGCGAGTACTATAGGTACAACTGCCATTTTATTGAACAGTCGTTCGGAAAGGTTTCCAAATGGATTGGGAAATGACAGTGGTGAATTAGGTCATAATATAATGGATCACCATTATGGTATGGGTGTTTCAGCTTTGATGCCGGGTTTTGAAGACACCTATTATAAAGGCCAAAAACCTGTTGGTTTTTATATTCCAAGGTTTACAAATATTGATGAAAAAACAAAGAAAAAAGAGTATATACGAGGTTTTGGATATCAAGGTGAAATATCAAGAGTTAGAAACAATCCGGAGGATGTGATTGGTGAAGAATTAAAAGATTCTATTTTTAAACCAGGACCTTATAGGCTGGGAATGACATGTTTTGGTGAAATGTTACCCTACCATGAAAACAAAATGTTTCTGAATTTTGATAAAAAAGACAAACATGGAATGCCAACAATTACTTTTGATGCCAAACTAAGGGAGAATGAAATGAAATTACGTGAAGACGGAATTAAATGTGCTGTTGAAATGTTAGAAGCCGCAGGATGTGAAGAGATAAAATCATACAATACTCTTACTGCACCAGGTGCATGTATCCACGAAATGGGAACGGCTCGTATGGGCCATGACCCTGAAACTTCTGTTTTGAATAAATGGAATCAATTGCATAACGTATCTAATGTTTTTGTTACTGATGGCGCCTGTATGACAAGTTCCGGAACACAAAATCCAAGTATTACTTATATGGCTCTTACGGCAAGAGCGGTGGATTTTGCATATAAACAAATGGAAAAAGGTGTATTATAAAAATGATTTATTCTTTATTTCCACCAATGGTTTTAATACCCTCCCGATAGCTATCGGGACTGCTTCGAAATATAAAAGATTATTTCCTTTCAATGCCTCGTGGGCCTGCCCCGAGGTAATTTACTAATTGACCATTATTCGCTTAGCAACATGATGATTTCCTTCGGTAATCTTTAAAAAGTATATTCCCTTAGAAATATTACCAGGAAGCTTTAAAGTATAATTGGAGTTTAGAATATTTTTTTCTCTAAATATTATTTTACCCGTAAGATCGTAAACAATAACACTCATTTCATTCGTGTTGGGTCTTTGAATATTAAAAATTGAGGACGAAGGGTTGGGGTAAATTATAAAATGATTATCCGAGTTATCATCAACCGCTAATAAGATTGATGTAGCATCAATCAGAAAATTATCTATGGCAACTCCTTCTCCATTTTCTGCTTGATCAGAAGCAAATACAAATCGAAAAATAATGTTGTTTTCAGATTCGAATGCAGATAAATCATAACTGTATTCCTTAACTGTTGTATCAGTGCCCGTCCATTGCTTACCAACTGTTATTGGTCTTTTAGGATCAATAAAACTACTATTATACCAATTAGGGTCACTTGCAGTTCCTAGAATTAACCAGTTTTCTCCATTGTGTACAGTGTATTCCATATACAAGACATCCCAATCCTGTTCAATGTCAAAAACCATTTCAAATTTCAATTTTGGATCCTCCAGCTTAGTTAAATCATAACATGGTGAAATTAAATGACCGGTGGTTTCATCCGAATAATTACCGGTGGAATTGGTGTTGTAGGAATTATCAAACTTATTATTAAAATTCGTTGTTGTGGCGATCCCTTTTTGCCAGAGATCAGAATCTCCAGAATTAGAAATTAGCCATGTGTCTGAATTAATATCGCCAAAGGTATTTATATAGATACCGGTGCCGGAAGTATTGGTTTTAAATTTTGAGAATAATGAATTATTGCCCTTAAAAGCATCATTTAAAATAGTGGTCTCTATATATAAATCATGATCGCCAAAGCTTATCAAATTATTATTGGGTAAGGCAATTTCTTTTATCTCACCCGGATCTACATTACCATAAATTGTGTGTCCATAGGTGTCATTGTCAACAGTATATAAAATGTCAATTTGATTAAATGAGTTTAAACCATTATTTTTAACAGTAATTATGGGTGTAATTCCTTCACATTGAATACTATTGATAGTATTAATTGATATTAAACTAATATCAAAATTACTTTTTGAAACTTGAATGGGCGACTGCCAGACACCCCTGCCATAGGTGCCAACTGTAATCACCTCTTCCTCCGGGTTTATTTCAATATCATAAATGGGTACATTGGGTAAATTAGTGTCATAAACCTCCCATTCGGTCATATTATCATTGATATGATATACTCCAAGACTTGTACCTAAGTATAAATCATTAATTAAACTTTGGTTTTGATGTTTGATAACAAGTTTAGGCTCATTGGGTAAGTTGTTTGTAATATCAATCCAATTATTACCTCCATCTGTTGATTTGTACACCTTGCCGCCAAATCCGCTATTAGACACATAAATAATTTCACTATTTTGATGATTGATCGATATTGAACTAATACTTCTGGGAAAATTAAAAGATACCTGATTAAATGTCACTCCACCATCAATACTTTTGAACAGGATATTAGATCTTGAAACATATATTATTTGATTGTTGGAATTTGAAATTTCTATATTGTCCAAATCTCCACCAAAATCATTTGAAGATACGGCTTCCCATAAATTGTTGTTCAATTTGTATAGTTTGGAATATCCGGCATATAATGTCCCTTCATTATTTGAAACCAATGGGGTAACCCAGTTTCCACCTATATCATCAGATCCATCTACCTCATCATCCGGTGCGGATGCTAATGTAGACCCTGAGGAAGAACCTCCATTGTAGGTAACATTTAAACTTCCTCCAAATTGTGTGAATCCATAATAAATGTTTTGGTTATTTGGACTCACCACACAGTCCATTCCATCTCCTCCATGATATTTATGCCATATATTATTACTGTAGGCAAAACCACCATTATCCTGCAATCCACCTACAATGTTTGTTATTGAATTTTTCGCCGTAGCAATTTTATAATATTGACTGATATTTAAATTTTCCGTTAAATCAGAAAAGCTAGATCCATTATTTGAAGATTCGTAAATTCCACCATCTGTTCCGGCATACAAATTATTATTAAAAAATCTTAGAAAATGAATATCAGCATGGGTATATGATGGTTCAGAAGTATTCCACCAATGATTGATTTGACTAAAGTTATCACCTCCGTCTGTTGAACGCCAAATATCAAGAACACCTACAAAAACTTTATTTGCATCTGAAGGGGATACCGTAATAGCCATATCATACCAAGATTGACCACTTTCTCCAAAAATATCGTCGCTCTCGGTTGTTTTACTGAATGAAGTTCCGCTATTTGTCGATTTATAAATACCCTGAAAATTATTATCAGAATCAGCACTTAATATGTATACGATATCCGAATCTGCCTGCGTGACATCTATGGCAAAACGAGAAGAAGAAGAGGGTAATCCTGAAGAAATTTTTGTAAAATTATCGCCTCCATTGGTTGATTTCCAATAACCTGAAGCAGAAACGGCATAAATTATATTCGGATCACCGGGTTTTAATTTAAAATCTAAAATATTCCCGGATATTTTTTTGGACCAAGTTACACCGGCATCAGAACTTTTGAAAAAACCCTTACTTGTTGAAACCCAAATTATATTTGAATTCGCCGGATGGATATAGATTTCATTAGTAATCGAATTTGTTGAAGAAAAATCCAAACCCGT
>SMVA01446441.1_pt1 | contig 20664 bp, 17 predicted proteins | sample 2456451 | NCBI WGS metagenome assembly SMVA01 (sample SAMN11095933, study PRJNA526329) | marine sediment metagenome | biome: Marine sediment; feature: Surficial sediment; material: Deep marine sediment; isolation source: Hadal surficial sediment | place: Pacific Ocean | collected 2014-05 | depth... | reverse complement strand
GCTAGTACCCGACTCAAAGCCCGCGCCAGTTTCAGGCCCTCGCTGATTTCGGATCGAAAAGACGAGAGCCGGCTACTATCGCCTGAATGTGCTAGGAGTGCCGTGATGGTGGTTTCCACGGACTTTTCGCGGGGGAACGCCTCGGCCATGCGAAGCGTCTCGGTGTATGGGATCAGGTGGTCGTTTCGGCCGTGAAGGAGATGGACCGGTGGGCGGATCCGGGACAAGTAAGGTAGCGGGTCCAACAGCGGAGACGCCTTCCCGGCCGCCTCGGAAAGTTGCTCCGCTAGACGTCTGGTTTGCTTGGGGTCGGCTTTCCGGTCAGAGAGGGGCGCGAACACATCGAAGAGCCAGCGCCGATCGGGCGTCACCCCACGCCGGAGCACTTCTTTGAGGACGTCGTACGACGGATCCCACGCCAAGATGCGCCGCTCGCCGGCCTCCATAGCAAGGCGACGCAGCGCGTAGGCAACGTCCTTCGCATCTCGGTATTCGGGAATCGATACCAGGTGATTCCCGGCCATGATCCAGCGTCCGTACGGATCGGGTCGCATGCGGTGGGTGACTCCGTTCCACTCGAATTCGCCCGTCATCTGGAAACGGACCATACGGCCTATGTCGCAATATCCACCAAAGCCCACAGTCCCTGCCACGTGCTCCGCGATGTCATCCTGGGCGGACGCGATCATGACTTGAGGCGCCCCGAATGAAAAGCCGATCAGACCGTAGGGACCATCGTCGGTCGCTTCGAGCTGTCGCAGGGTTCGGAGTCCCGCTCGGATCGTGGGCAGGGTGAGCTCGGGTTCGAGCCGCAGGTCCTTCCACTCGGGTACCTCCGGCACCAGCACGGCGGCTCCTGTGGACGCCAGTGAACGGCAGAACCGAAGGAGGGTGGGGTGGAACCGGCCTGGTCGCGTCATGCCGTGAAGGACGATCCACCCCGGTCGGGCCCGCTCCCGACCTCGGGGGACGGTCAGGGTGGAGGCGACCTCGCGGTCTCCGCGATGCAGCACTATCTCGCGCTCGTGGACCGCGGACTTGCCGAAGATCCAACTGTTGAGGGCTCGAATCGTTCTCATTCGGGTTGCCATGGCGGTGGAAGCTACCTGAAAAGAGTCCCAAACCGCCAGCGGTGTTCGTGGAACCGTTCGGACGTCGTGGGCTACAACCCCCCAGTCTGTCCACGTGGTCGTCCTCTTTCAGACGAGGGTGACACGCGGCACGCGTGTATCTCGTACCAAGGCAGGGCATGACGGAGTACCGACCGCCGTACCGACCGGGAATGTGGCTCGGCTTTTTCGTGTTCGGACTCTACGTCCTGACGCTCGCACCGACGACCGCTTGGTGGGACGCGAGCGAATATATCGCTACCGGACACATCCTGGGGATCCCTCACCCCCCGGGGAATCCCCTTTTTGTTGCTCTGGCGCGCACATGGAGCCTCCTGTTGGCTCCGCTCGGCCTTCCGGTGGCTGTGAGGATCAACTTGCTGGCTGCCGCCACGAGCACGATTGCCACCTATTTCTTCTTTCTGATCGGCCACCGGGTGCTGAGCGCCGTAGTCGAGGAGCGCTGGATGGCAACCGTGGGCTCGGTGTGTGGGGCCATTATGGGCGCCACGGCCTACACCGTGTGGAGCCAATCGACCGTGAACGAGAAGGTCTACACGGTGAGTGTAGCGGTGGTGGCGGCCACGTCATGGTTGGCGCTCCGGTGGTATGATCGACGCGAGGAGCCGGCGGGTTTGCGGGCGCTCCTGCTGGCCGTCTATCTGATGGCGCTGGGGTCCACGAATCATTTGATGTCGGTACTTCCTGCTCCTGCGCTCGGGCTCTTTGTCCTGATGGCCGGGCCGGCGGTTCTCATACGGTCTCGCTTCTGGGTACGGGCCGTTCCCCTGGTGGTGGTGGGGCTCTCGTTCACGATCTTCTTGCCTATCCGTGCCGCACAGGACCCCGCGATCAATGAAGGTGACCCGGTCTGTGAATCGGCCACCGGTGTCCTGGTCGCCATATACTCGAACGGAAACAGCGGATGTGCTCCGCTCGCCGAGTCTCTCTCGAGGGTGCAGTACGCGAAGCCTCCCCTCGCGGATCGCCAAGCGCCGTTCAAGGACCAGGCTCTCAACTATGTCCAGTACTTCGACTGGCAATGGGCGCGTGGGGCCGACATGAGTGAACTCCCTACCGGCGCTCGCCTACCTGTAACGATGCTCTTCGTGGGGCTGGGCTTCATGGGCTTCCTCGTCCTGTGGCGAGCGGATCGCATGATCTTCAGTTACATCGTGGTCCTCGCCGGCACGCTTTCGTTGGGATTGATCGTGTATCTCAACTTCAAGTACGGATTTTCCCTGGCCCCTCACATCACGGATCGTGCCGCCCATGAGGTCCGTGAGAGAGATTACTTCTTCGTGGCCAGCTTCATCCTGTGGGGAAATATGGCCGGGCTCGGGCTGGCCGGATTTTGGACGGCTCTCTCCAAGAGGTTGGGTGGCGGCATGGCCTACCGGAAGGCTGCACCGCTCCTTCTCGTGGCCCTGATCCCCTTGGCGTACAATTGGCAGTGGGCGAGCCGAGCCGGGGACTATGCGGCACGGGACTGGGCGTACGATCTACTGATGAGCGTAGAGCCGTACGGAGTTCTGTTCACCAACGGAGACAATGACACTTTCCCCCTCTGGTACCTACAGGAGATCGAGGGCGTGCGAGGGGACGTGACGGTCATCGTCGTCCAGTATCTCTATACCGACTGGTACCCGAGGCAGCTGAAGGAGAGGACGAGCCCCCAAGTTCAGCGGCCCTTCGAGGAGAGGTTCGCCCTGAATTTGTACACGGCGTCTCCGGTCCCGGATTCGGCCATCTCTCGCGCGTCCGACGAGATCTTGAACGCCGTCGCTTCAGGGCGAATCCCCGAGGACCTTCGGATCCCACTGGGCTCCGTGGCCGTCAGCTACCCCGCCGGCGTGTTCTTGGGGAGAGGCCATCGATTGGCCTTGAGCTTCATACACGATTCGATCGGGCAGCGCCCGATTTACTTCGCCAGCGCCGGAGGCCTACTCAGGGAGCTCGGACTCCAGGACTGGGGAGTTCGCCACGGAATCGCCATGAAGCTAGTGATGCGGGACCTCGAGGCGGAGCCACCCTCCGACATTGTGCAGGGAAGTCCCGAGATGGGGGGGGAGTGGTTCGACGTCGATCGCAGTATGGCTCTGGTGCGAGATATCTATCAGTATCGGGGGATCCGCGATCGTGAGATCTGGCAGGACCGCAGCACGCTCAACATCCCGATGCAGTATCAGTTCCTGTTCGCTCAGTTGGCCGATGTGGCGGCCATCTCCGGACTCCCGACCGAGGAGGTCGCCAAGCTGGCTGAAGACGCCGCCGCCATGCGTATCACAGCGCTGGGCGGTCGACGGTACGTGGAGGGCCTCTAGTGGAGAGGTCTTTACCCGGTCTGGATTCTTCGGAGCTCAGCCGTTACGCAAGACATCTGTCGCTTCCGGAGATCGGCAAGGAGGGGCAGATACGCCTCAAGAGCGCCCGTATCCTCGTCGTGGGTGCCGGAGGGCTAGGGTCCCCGCTGGCACTCTACCTGACCGCCGCCGGCATCGGAACGCTCGGTCTCGTCGACTTCGACGACGTCGACGTGACAAACCTCCAGCGGCAGATACTCCACGGTACGAAGGACGTGGGAAGGCCGAAGCTCGATTCGGCGCGGGACCGGCTCGCCGACGTCAATCCAAACGTGACCGTGGTGACCTACCCGGTGCGGCTCGACTCCGAAAACGCCATGGAGATCATCGCGGACTACGACGTGGTGGTGGACGGGACCGACAACTTTCCGACGCGGTACCTCGTAAACGATGCCTGCGTCCTCTCGGGCAAGCCGAACGTCTACGGCTCCATTTACCGTTGGGAGGGTCAGGTCTCGGTGTTCGGAGAACCGGGGGGGCCCTGCTATCGATGTCTTTTCCGTGAACCGCCCCCACCTGGGCTCGTTCCCAACTGCGCAGAGGCCGGCGTGCTCGGCGTGCTCCCGGGCGTGATCGGATCGCTCCAGGCGCTCGAGGTCATCAAGATCGTCCTGGGGACCGGCAAGACGCTCAGCGGGCGGCTCTTGATCTTCGACGCGCTCGAGTTGAGTTGGAGGGAGGTGGCTCTGAGACGAAATCCGGACTGTCCCGTTTGTGGAGACGAACCCACTCAGACCGGACTCATCGACTACGAGAACTTCTGCGGGCTCCCCAGTGCCGCTGAGACCGAGTCGGAATCGAACGAGTTCGATGAAGTCAGTCCGAGGGAGTTGAAGGCGCGGCTATCGGGTTCGGAGCCTCCATTCCTGTTAGACGTCCGTGAACCTTACGAATGGGATGTCGTGAGCTTGGAGGGGGACGGAGCCGTACTCGTGCCCCTCGGCGAGCTCGCCGAGCGACTGGGTGAGCTGCCCGAGGGTCGGGACATCGTGGTCTACTGCCGGAGCGGCGTGCGAAGTGCTCGGGCTGCCGGCCTCCTGGTCGAAGCGGGCTTGGGGCCCGTGTCCAATTTGGTGGGAGGTGTCCTCGCGTGGGTGGACGAGATCGACCCGAGCCTGCCCAAGTACTGATGGCCCATGGCCGCCCTCCGCGGAGGTGCCCGAGATGAACGGGCGTGCGGAGGCCCGAATCGTGATCGTCGGCGCGGGATTCGGAGGACTGTGGGCGGCCAAGCGGTTCGCAGCGCGCGGGCTGGCGGTCACGCTCCTCGACAAGAACAACTACCACACCTTCTTTCCTCTGCTCTATCAGGTGGCAGCCGCCGAGCTGAGTCCGAGTGAGATCGCCTATCCGATTCGAGGTGTGTTTCGGAACGAACCGCTGGTCGAGTTCCGAAGAGCGGAGGTGCGCGACATCGATCTCGAGGCCCACATCGTAGACATCGACGGATCCCGCCTGGCGTATGACTATCTCGTGATCGCCTTGGGCAGCGTGCCTAATTTTTTCGGGGTCGAGGGAGCGGCACGCCACACCTTTCCGCTCAGGACGATGGACGATGCGATTCCACTCCGCTATCACATTCTCACCTGTTTCGAGCGCGCAGCGCAGGCGGCCGATGCGGAGCTCAGGAAATCGCTCCTCCGGTTCACGATCGTCGGAGGAGGGGCCACGGGGGTGGAGTACGCGGGAGCCCTCGCCGAACTGATCTACGGTCCACTCTTGCAGGACTACGGGACCATCTCTCCTGAAGATGTACAGGTGAGCCTTCTGGAGGCCGGCGAACGTCTTCTTCCGGGCATGCCCGAGAGGCTCCAGGCATATGCGAGGGTGAGGCTGGAAGCACGTCGCGTCACGGTGCGCACCGGGTGCCGGGTAGAGTTCGTGGGCCCCGATCGGATCGTCACGGGAGATGGCGGTGAGCTTGCGACGCACACGGTAGTTTGGAGCGCCGGTGTGCAAGGCGATCCGACAGTGGCTCGCTGGGGTCTACCGGTGGGTCCTGCGGGACGTGTGCCCGTCGGCCCCACGCTTCAGCTACCGGATCATCCGGAGGTTTTCGTCGTCGGCGACCTGGCTTATCTGGAATCCGACGAGGGGGAGCTCCCGCTGGTGGCCCAGGTTGCCCTTCAGCAGGGTCGCGCCGCCGCGGACAACGTCATGCGCATGATTCGAGGGGAACCGCCGGTACCCTTCGCGTACCATGACATGGGCATGATGGCGGTCGTCGGTAGAAACGCTGCGGTGGCGCAGCTCTGGGGGGGGACGTTCACGGGGTTCGGCGCGTGGATCCTATGGCTGGTGATCCACGTCTCGAATCTGATAGGCTTCCGGAACCGGGCGCTGGTCCTCGTCAACTGGGCGTGGAATTACGTCTTCTACCGGCGGGCAGTCCGGCTGATTCTTCCGGACGCGACTCGAGACCCCCCGCCAGAATCACGTCCTTCAGACTCCAGAGTCTAGAATCGGGCCAGATCGAGGATCGCCGACAAGACGTCGGCGGGCTGCGGAAGGATCGCCTCTTCCAGCTGAGGGGCGTACGCGACCCATGTATCCTTCGAAGCTACCCTGCGCACCGGTGCGTCCAGCCAGCTGAACAGCTCATCTGCTACACGTGCCGCGATCTCGGAGCCGATTCCCCACGAGAGCGAATCCTCATGGGTGACCAGCACCCGGTTCGTTTTCCTGACGGACGTCGCTACGGTGTCCATGTCGAGGGGAGAGAGCGTACGAAGGTCGATGACTTCACACTCGATACCATGCTCTTCAGAGGCGACCTTGGCGGCGTCCATCGAGCGCTTTACGAGTGCTCCGCAGGTTACGATGCTGAGGTCGGATCCCGGACGGACGATCTTCGCCTTACCGAACGGGATCATGAACTCCTTGCCTGGATACCGAGCCTTGTTGTGGATTTGCCGGTAGAGGTGTTTGTGCTCCAGGAAGATGACCGGATCATCACACCGGATGGCCGTCCTCAGGAGTCCGTGGGCGTCGAGCGCGTTGGACGGAAGCACGACTCGAAGGCCCGGCGTGTGGGTGAACAGAGTCTCACCGGTCTGTGAATGATAGATGCCGCCGCCCTTCAAGTATCCACCATATGGAACCCTGATCACGACCGGAGCTGAGAAGGCACCGCCGGTACGGTAGCGCATCGTGGCCAACTCGTTTCGTATCTGCATGAAGGCGGGCCAGATGTAGTCGAAGAACTGGATTTCGACCACCGGCCGGAGTCCACGCTGGGCCATTCCGATCGCCCGGCCGACGATGTTTGCTTCGGCGAGCGGTGAATTGAAAACTCGGTGGCTCCCGAACGTCTTCTGCAGTCCGTGCGTGACCTTGAAGACTCCGCCTTTGCCCTTCACTTCAGTGAGCGCGGAGTCTCGGGAGGCATCGGCCACGTCCTGTCCGAACACTATCATCCTCGGATCGCGCTCCATCTCGTCCCGCATGCATGAGTTCAGCGCGTCGACCACCGTCATCTCTCGCTCATCATTGAAGTCGGGAGAGTCTTCCGTGTCGAAGTCGGGTCCGGTCGGGTCGATCTGTTCCGAGAAGAGGTGATCCATGGCCGTCTCAGGGAGCGGCTGTGTGTGCGTAAGCGCTTCGTCCGCCGCCGTGGCAACCTCCGTCCGAACGTCCTCTTCGATCCGCTCCAACTCTTGCTCTGTCGCGATGCCTTCCGTGATCAGGAGTTTGCGCGTCCTTACGAGGGGGTCCCTCTGTGCTTCGCGCTCCCGTTCCATTTTTGGACGATAGGCACGCTCGTCGTCCGACATCGAATGCGAATACGGGCGGGTCGTGTGAGCGTGGACCAGGGCCGGCCCCTTCCTCGCCCTACAGTGCGCGACGGCGTCCCCGCTCGCTTTGTGGCTCTCGATCACGTTGGTGCCGTCGCACTCGACGATGAAGAGGTTGGGAAAGCCCCCGAGCAGTTTGGAGATGCTTCCCCCCGCCGTGTTCACTTCGACCGGAACGGAGATCGCGTACCCGTTGTCTTCGATCAAGAACACGACGGGAAGCTTGAGGTTGCACGCCGTGTTCATCGCCTCCCAGAACTCCCCCGTCGAAGTGGCTCCGTCACCGCCACACACCAGGACAACCTCGTCGTCGTGGAACCCGGTGACGTGTTCTTGGAGCTCCGGAAGGAGGGAGGCGCGGTGGCCGGCCTCTGCCGCGCCCACCGCCTGAAGGAATTGCGTGCCGGTCGGTGACGACGCGCTGGCGATATGGAGGCGGATGTCGCTCCAGTGCGAGGGCATCTGCCGTCCCGCACTGTTGGGGTCGTCACTGGCGCCTACCGAGCCGAGGAGATGGTCCAAGGGCGTCTGGCCCATGGCGAGAGCCAGCGCGCGATCTCGGTAATACAGATAGAACCAGTCGTACGAGCGCCTCAGGTGGGTCGCTATCGCCACCTGAACGGCTTCATGCCCAGCCCCGGAAATTTGGAAGAAGACCTTGCTCTGACGCTTCAGGATGATCTCCTGATCGTCCAGACGGCGGGCGGTGACCATGATCCGGTAAGCCTCGAGCAACAGATCGGGAGCATAGTCTCCCAGTGGTGAGGTCGCCGTGATTTCGTGCTCTTTTGTGGCCATCGATTCCAGGCAAGGGTCGGAGGTCCGGCGGCACAGATCCTAAGATAGCGAATGGCTCGGGGGAGCGCTCGGGCTGCTCGGTGCGCTTCTAGGCCTTGAACCCGACGGTAAGTGCGCGCAATTGCTCCGCCAGGGCGTCGGCGGTCATGACGGGCTGCTTGCAGGCGTATCTCTCGCACACGTAAGCCGTGGGATGCCCATCCACGGCTTCGCGTTGGGCCAGGAGGGGGATCGAGTACGGAAGATCTTCGCCCGGAGTGGCCCCAGCCAGGGTTCGGTTGGGCAAGTAGGCCCTTAGGGCCACTTGTAGCAGGGCTGTCGTGCGAGGGTCCCCTTGGTCGCCGACGATGGCGATCTCCGTGGGTGGAGCCACGGTGCGGTCCAGGGCTGAAAGGAGGCGGCCGAAGGCCGACGGATAGCGTGCCATGGTGCCCGCTTCCCGCTGCAGCACCCGCTCCGCGATTTCCTGATGGCGAGCGTCTCCAAACAGATGGGACGTCCTGAGGAGCAGCTCGGTGGCAAGGGAATTCCCGGACGGGACGGCGTTGTCCATGAGGTCTCGGGGGCGGACGATCAACCCTCCCTGGTCTGGCGGCGTGTCGAAGAAGAGCCCCGTCTCGTCATCCCAAAAGAGCTCGACGATCTGGTCCGTGATCCACCGGACCTCCCCGAGCCAGCGAGGATCGAGGGTCGTCTCGTAGGTCGTGAGCAGAGCGTTTCCCACGGCACCATAGTCCTCGAGAAAGGCGTCCACTCGGGCCGTGCCGTCCTTATAGGAGCGGAGAAGCCGACCCTCTCGTCGCATATCGCCGAGGATGAAGTCGAGACAGTCGATGGCCGCTCGGCTGTAGCCCTCGTGACCGAGCACGCCTCCGGCTTCGGCGAGCGCCCTCGCAGCCATTCCGTTCCAACTCGCCAGGATCTTCTCGTCTCGAAACGGTGGCTCGCGCAGGTTCCGGGCCGCCAGGAGCCGCCCACGTGCTTCACGCAGCCGTGCACGGAGGTCCTCTGGTTCGAGGCCCTCACGTCCCGCTACCGCAGTCAAGTCATGAGGGAGGTAGAGGATGCTGCGCCCCTCGAAGTTACCACCCTCGCTCACGCCATAGCATCGCTCGACCAGCTCAGCCGTCTCCCGGTCCAGAACCGCCCGGATCTGGGGAACCGTCCAGACGTAAAACACGCCCTCCTCTCCCTCGGAGTCGGCGTCCAAAGCAGAGTAGAATCCTCCCTCGGGAGAGCGCATGTCGGTGAGAAGGTGCTCGAGCGTTCGTTCCGTGACGTCTCGAAGATCCTCATCGCCGGTCGCCTGGAAGGCATGCAAGTACAGGCGCGCCAGGAGCGCGTTGTCGTACAGCATCTTCTCGAAGTGGGGCACGAGCCAATGAGCGTCTACGGAATACCGATGGAAGCCGCCGGCCAGGTGATCGTGTATTCCGCCCCGAGCCATGGCATGGAGCGTGTGCGTCACCATGTCCAGCGCCGATCGGTCGCCGGTGCGGGCGTACACTCGGAGTGAGAACTCGAGCGTGACAGGTTGGGGGAACTTCGGCGCCGTACCGAATCCGCCGTGTGTGGCATCGAAACGTGAGAGGAGGAACCGGAACGCATGGCTCAAGAGGTCGGAGCCGACGATTTCGGCACCGTCCTCCGTGACCGGGCCGACCGTCCGTTCCGCGGCGTTTCGCTCCAGCAGTTCTCGGAGCTCTCTCGCGTTGCGGACGACCTCGTCCTTCCGCTCGCCGTAGGCGTCCCCGATCGCCGTCAGAATCTGACTGAAGGAGGCCAGTCCCGGGCGGGGCTCCGGCGGAAAATAGGTGCCTCCGAAAAACGGTTCACCTTCCGGTGTCAGGAATGCCGTGAGTGGCCATCCCCCCTGACCCGTCATGGCCTGGACCGCCGTCATGTACACGGAGTCGATGTCCGGTCGCTCCTCTCGGTCCACCTTGATGCTGACGAAGCCCTTGTTCATGAGCTTGGCGGTGTCCGCGTCCTCGAACGACTCTTTTTCCATCACGTGGCACCAATGGCACGCCGAGTACCCGATCGAGAGTAGGACGGGCACGTCTCGTCGTCGCGCCTCGGCAAAAGCCTCCGGACCCCACGGGTACCAATCCACAGGATTGGTTGCGTGTTGCGCGAGGTACGGGCTGGCTTCACCAACGAGATGGTTGGGCACATCGCTCTCCGGTAGGTGGGCGGAAAGTACGCTAGCGGGATGGGTCGCTGGAGGCCACGTCTGAAAGGACGTTGAATTAGCGGGAGGGCTCCCGTAGATTTCACAAATACAAATGTTTCCGGCTTGTCGAGTCGCTGAGGCTAACTATGGGATCCGCATACATTCGGTTGACGTGGGCGGCGGTACGAAGGCCGTCGCTCATCCCGGCGATACTCGGCACTGCGTGGGCTTTTCGGGCCAATGGATGGTTCCGAAGGCCTCCGTTCCTGCCGATACCGCCAAAGGATTACGTGAGATGGCGCCTGGAGACGGCATATGGTGATCCCACGGTCATCCCGCCGACCCACGAGTTCGAGCGGTATATCCGCTGGGGTAGTGCGATGCGCCGGAGAATGAAGGTGAAGGCGACCGTATGACCAAGTTGATCCTCCTAGTCATTTTGGGGCTTGTCGCCGCGTTATATTTCCCCGACAGTCGCCAGATGATCGTCGAAGAGGCGATGCCCATTCTGAACCCCTATCTCGTCTGGTCCGCTGAGAGGGAGATGGAGGAGCTATCTCGGTCTGTGCGAAGGGAAGCGCGGGAAACGTACAGTATTCCGCTTACGCGGGACTGGAACAGTTGGTTGGCGGTCAACTTCACTGGAGATGCGGCGACAGACCCGTGGGGAAGGATCTACACCTACCAGGCGTGGGCCGACTCGTTCAGGCTCCGATCGTACGGTCCGGACAGTGAGCGGGGTAGCAGTGACGACCTTGTCGTCACAAAGCGGCGTCCCTACTAGATACAACTCTCTGCGGCGGGCCCATAGAAGGGGACTCGCTCCGGTCGTGGATTTGGTCGCTTCGTGATCGACTGGATTGGCGCGACTCTCGCCGTCTACGGACCCTGGCTGGTCGGGGGTATGGCCATGATGGAGACGGCCCTTCTCCTCGGGCTGATTCTGCCGGCCGAGCCGACCATCATCGTCGCCACCGCATTCGCGCTGGAGGGACATTTCTCCTTCGGGTCCGTGGTCGTCGCGGCCGTAGTGGGAGCGGCTCTAGGCGACTCCGTGGGATTTTTTGTCGGTCGGTGGGGCGGCCGCCGCGTCCTCCGAGGCAAGGGGCGACTGGCGCGAAGTGCCCGTCGCCAACAGGACCGAGCTTCTGTCCTCTTCGACCGACATCCCATCTTCGCGGTGACCCTGGCACGTGCCATTCCCTTTGTCCGGACCCTCATGCCCCCCGTGGCCGGTTCCACGGCTTTGACGTATCGCCGCTTTCTCGTGTTCGATCTTCTCGGCGTGACGGCCTGGGCTGTCGTGGGGCTGGGAATCGCCTACACGGGCGCGCGCGGCTGGCAGTTGGGCGTGGCCTCCGTGGGCTTCGAAGGGGCACTCCTGGTGGGTGCGGCCTTCTTGATGGGTCTCGTGCTTTTGAAACGTCTCCTCCTGCGGATGGTAGGCCCGTCCGGCCAGTTGTCCCTCGGGTTGACGGGCAACATCGCATCCGGCAAGTCGACCGTAGCCGCAATCTGGGCCGAGGCGGGGATTCCCGTACTCGATTCGGATGAACTCGCACGGGACGTGGTGAGGCCGGGTAGCCTGGGGTTGGAAGCGGTCGTAAGCGAATTCGGACGTGGGATCCTTCGACAGGACGGATCGCTCGATCGAGCGGCCCTCTCCGACTTGATCTTCTCGGACGACGAGAGCCGTCTGCGGCTCGAAGGCATCCTCCATCCCCGTATCTGGGTTCTTCGGGATCGCTGGATGAGGAAGCACGCGGCCGCTCAGTCTTCGCTCACTGCGTGCGAAGTTCCACTCCTGTTCGAGGCGGGCCTCGAGGGTGACTTCGATGTCTCCGTGTTCGTCGACGGGTCGGAGGAGACGCGGTTCGCCAGGCTCAGAGATGAGCGGGGCCTGGCGGAGGAGCATGCTCGACGTATCATGGCGGCGCAGATGGACCCTTCTGACAAACGGATGCGTGCCAGCTATGTACTTCAAAATGAAGATGGGCTGCAGGAGTTGGAGGAGGAGGCCCTCGACCTTCTTGCGCGGGTCAGAAGGGAGGTCGTGCCGAGGAAAGATCCAGCGCCGGGGCGCCTCCGCATCGACATGCACATGCACACTCGCACCTCCTTCGACTGTCTCTCGGATCCGAAGTTGGTTCTGGCCGCGGCGAGGGCCCGCGGTGTGCAGCGCATTGCGATCACCGATCATGATCGTCTCGACGGGGCTCTCGCCTTGGCCGCGGACTTTCCCGATTCGATCATCCCTGGGGAAGAGGTCAAGACTGCGGAGGGTGTCGACGTGATCGGGCTGTATCTCGAAGAGGTCATTCCCCGGGGGACGCCGGCTCGGGAGGTCTGCAGGCGCATCAGGGAACAAGGTGGCCTCGTCTACCTGCCGCATCCGTACGCGCGCGGGAAGGGGGCTTCGGGGCGGTACGCCGAGGAGCTCGCTCCACTCCTCGACATTGTCGAGGTCTTCAACGGTCGACTGCATCCGGGCAACCTCAACGAGCCGGCTGAGGAACTGGCGGCTCGGTGGTCCAAGGCCAGGGGAGCCGGTTCGGACGCACACACGGTAGGAGAAGTGGCGGGCGCCTACGTTGAGGTTGAGGAGCATGCCAATGAGCCGAAGGCTCTATTGGCGGCTCTCGAGGGCGCAAGAGTTCGGGGGACCACTACCCCGTGGTCGGTGCATCTGGCGTCGACTTGGGCCAAAATACACAAGCGCCTTCCGGGCGGATCGGGCGAGTTACGATGACCTATGAACCTCGGCAGGGGCGATTCAATGCGATCGACAAGGTCCTGGCGGTCCTCAATGGCAAAGAGACTGCGATTCTTACGACCCACATCAACTCCGACGGTGACGGATGTGGATCCGAGGTGGCGTTGTGCGCTTGGCTCCGTGCACGGGGGACCGAGGCCTTCATCGTAAACCCGACGCCGATTCCCCAGTCTCTTCGGTTTCTGGTGCCCGATGACTCGTGGGTCGTGGACGCGAGGTCTGACGAGGCCCGTGAGGTTTGCGACGGTGGAGACGTCGTGGTCGTGCTCGATACGGGGGAGATCCCGAGAATCGGACGGGTTAGACCGCTCATCGAGGGTCTCGAGACGGTCGTCATCGATCATCATCCCAAGGGTGATCGCCCCATAGAGGGTGTCGCTTTCCGGGACACGTCGGCTGCAGCCACGGGAGAGTTGGTGTTCGACCTGATGCACCGGGCCGGGGGACCTTGGCCCAAACATGCCGATCTTGCGATCTATGTCTCCATACTGACCGACACCGGAGGGTTTCGCTTCAGTAACACGACCGCCATCTGTCTTCACATCGTCGCGGAACTGGCTGAGCGTGGAGTGAGTCCCTACGAGACGCATCGTCGCGTCTATGGAACCTCTCCGCGGCGCAGGATACGACTCCTCCAGAGCGCACTCGCGTCCCTTGAAGTGGACGAGAGTTCGGGGGTGGCATGGATGACCGTGCCGAATGATGAATACGTGGCCGTCGGGGCGGGGCCCGATGACCTTGAAGGCTTCGTGGACTATCCGCGCTCGATAGAGGGCGTGGAGGTGGGCTTGCTTTTCCGAACGATCGCCAGAAAGGGGATCAAGGTCTCGTTTCGGTCCAATGGCGAAGTGGACGTCAACACTTTGGCCCGGCGTTTCGGCGGCGGGGGACACATACGAGCGTCCGGTGCCTTGGTCGAGGGCCCGCTCGACGAAGTGCAGCGCGAGGTGATACGAGCGACCCGTGAGGCCGTGGAGCTATTGCAGCTCCGCCCGTAGAGTAGAATAGTAGGACCGTGCATTTCATTCGGGAGCCGTGGTGACGGGCTGTAGGAAGGAGTGGTGCGTGTGAAACATGATCGTGACCCGGGAGTTCCGGAGGCGATTCCGAGGACGTTGCAGATGGTGGCGCGTCGCCTCGGTGAGGCCGAGATCGACAGGCTCTGGGTTTTTCCGCCACTTATCAGCGGAAGGAAGGAGTGGGGCCTGGTGACGGCTAGCTGCTTCACCGACGGGGGTGCTCGCCGTCTGTATGCCGCCCCGTACTCGGCCGAAAGAACGGGCGTCGGGCTTCGTGTGGACACCGCATTGGCGGAGGAGGGGCAGGCGCCGCCAGACCGGCTGCCCCGGGTGATGCGGGGCGTCGTCCGCAGAAGTGGCATTGGCCTCGGTGATCCACGTACGGTCGAAATCTCGGGAGACCCGGAGAAATTCCAGGAATTGATGGACGAGTTCGACGCAGACCTATTGGAGCCGGTAGAGACGTGAAGGCCCACTCCGACACGAGTCCGTTCGTCAGGCTCTTTCGCCGTTACCTGAAAGAGGAATCCCTCCCTGTCACGCACCAGAGGGAGCTGGTTGCGGGCGTCGTATTCGGGTCGGAGGAGCATCTTTCTGTGGACGAGATCGAGCGGGTATTGCGCACGGATGGCCAGAAGATCGGGAAGGCCACCATCTACCGAACGTTGGACCTGCTCGTGACTAGTAAATTGGTCGCCGAACGCGACTTCGGGGAGGGATTCAAGCGATACGAGCACCGTCTGTCTTCGGAGCCGATCCATGAGCACCTCATCTGCCTCAACTGCGCCAAGGTGATCGAGTTCCAGAGTGCGGACGTGCATCGCATCGAGGCCTGTGTCACTGCCAGCCACGGCTTCAGGCCCTCGCGGCACAAGCTCGAGATCTATGGCTTCTGCAGGGAATGTCTCCAGGCCGGAGTCGAGATCCCGCAGGAAGGTCTCACCTGTCCCATCGACACGGTCTAGGACACCTGAGGCTTCCGGAGACCGCACGTGCTTCGGGGTAATCCGCTCGTCCCGCGACAGATATTCTTCACTACGGGTGTAGGGTTCCATCAGGAAAAGCTGGCAAGCTTCGAGATGGCGTTGCGGGATGCACGCATCGCCCGTTACAACCTGGTGACGATCTCGTCGATTCTACCGCCGCACTGTGAATTCGTGGAGCGGGAGGAGGGAGTAGAGCGGTTGCAGACTGGCGAAATCGTGTTTTGCGTTCTGAGCAAGGCCTCCTCCAACGAGCCAGGGGTCCATCTGGGAGCTTCGGTGGGTGTGGCGGTTCCAAAGGATCGGGATATGTACGGATACATCTCGGAGCACCACGCGTCGGGGCCGTCGGTCGACGCTGTGGCTGAGTACGCGGAGGATCTGGCTGCTCAAATGCTCGCGACGGCCCTTGGTGCTCCCTTCGATCCGGAGGTAGCCTGGGACGAGCGCAAGGAGCACTGGCGACTTTCTGGCCACGTCGTCGAGTCTCGGAGCTATGCGATGGTTGCCGAAGTGCCGGAGCAGGGTACGTGGGCGACCGCCGTGGCGGCCGCCGTCGTGTGCGGATAGGGACTCATGCCGAATCGACGATCCACGAAGACGCCTGGACGGGGATTCCCACGAGATGGAGGAGCCGCCGGGGCTCAGAGGGTGCCTCCCGAACTTGCCCGCCTCCACTGGGAGCTTCCGCACACGTTCCTGGGCTTGGATGAGGAGGCCTCGGACCTCGCCACGAGCCGCGCCGTGATTCTTCCGGTACCGTACGAGGCCACGACCAGCTATGGCGGAGGCGCCCAGAGCGGACCCAAGGCCATCGTTGAAGCGTCCCGCTACATAGAGCTGTATGACCAGGAGCTGAAGGCCGACCCCTCTACGGTCGGCATCCATACGTTGCCTGCCTTGGAGCTGACGCGCGACGGCGCCGCCGCGGCGATGACGGAGCTCGAGGACGCGTACGGCTGCGTCGCCGACGTGCTGGACGACCGTTTCCTGATCATGTTGGGTGGGGAGCATTCGGTTTCCGCCCCCGCCATCCGTGCCCGAGCGGCGCGGTCCGGTCGGCTCAGCGTTCTTCAGTTCGACGCGCACGCCGACCTGAGACCCGAGTTCGAGGGATCACGTCACTCACACGCGTGTGCCATGGCCCGTGTGCTGGACGTAGCCGATCTCGTGGCCGTCGGTGTCCGGGGCGTGGCGGAGGACGAGGTGGAAGTGGCCCGGGCGAATGACGGCGTAACTCTGGTGTGGGCCGACGAGATGTGGGAGAGTGAAGATTGGATGGACCGTGCTTTGGACGCGCTGGGCGATCCGGTTTATTTGACCTTCGACGTCGATTATTTCGATCCGTCGCTCGTTCCCTCGACAGGAACACCGGAGCCCGGGGGCGGGGACTGGTTTCGGACACTACGCTTTCTCCGGCGTGTGTTCAGAGAGAGGCGAGTCATCGCGTGTGACGTGGTGGAGCTCGCTCCGGCACCCGGGATGCACGCGCCCGACTTCCTGGTGGCCAAGCTCGTCTATAAGCTGATCGGGTACCGTTTCGAGCGTGAGCTGGAAATCAGAGGCCGCCCGTAGTCCGATGACCCATCCCAAAGACGACCGAGGCCCCTCGCGGCCGGAGGTTCTCGAACCGTCGGGAAGCGATGATTCCGGACGGCGTGAGGACGATGTGTGGTCCTCGAAGGGGAGCAGCCTGGGAGGACTAACGAAGGACGCGCTCGAGCGGGCTACGGGATCGCGAGAGATTACCGGTAACGCGATTTCCCTTCAGTTCGACGGACCGTCGACTTTCGACACATGGCTTGAGGCCATCAGTAAGGCCCAGCACTATGTCCACTTCGAGAACTACATCCTGCGGGACGACCCGGTGGGTCGCGCGTTCAGGGATGCGCTCACCGAGAGAGCCCGCAATGGTGTAGAAGTACGGGTGCTCTACGACTGGGTAGGGTGCTGGGCGACGCGGCGGAGGTACTGGAAGCCCTTTCACCGGGCCGGCGTCGAGGTCCGAGGCTTCAATCGACCTTCGCTTCGCGATCCTTACGGGTTGTTTCAGCGCGACCACCGAAAGCTCGTGGTCGTCGACGGCGAAGTTGCATTCGCGGGTGGCTTCTGCATCGGGCAGGAGTGGGCTGGAACGGGGAGTGAGCCACCGTGGCGCGACACCGGGGTGGAGGTGCGGGGGCCGGCGGTGATGGCCGCGAGCCGGGCGTTTGGGCGTACCTGGGAGGTCGTGGGAGATCCGCTTCCTCAGCATGTCGTCGAGGTACGATCGGTCGCGGCGGGCGATACGGCGGTCTGGGTCATCGAGGGAGAACCCCGGCGGAGTCGTGTTCTCCGAACGGTGGCGCTCGTGGCCGCTATGGCTCAAGAGCGGTTGTGGATCACGGACCCGTATTTTGTGGCGCCGGGGGCCGTGGTAGAGGCCATGGCCGAGGCCGCTCGCGCCGGAGTCGACGTCCGCGTTCTGGTGCCCGGGAACAACAATTGGCCGTTGGTCGGGACGTTGGCGCGCGCCGGCTACCGTTACCTTCTCGAACACGGTGTGCGCCTGTTCGAGTGGCAGGGTGTGATGATTCACGCCAAGAGCGCCGTTGCCGATGGACTCTGGTGCCGCGTGGGATCGACGAATCTGAACGCCTGGAGTCTCCTAGGGAACTGGGAGCTCGACATCGGCGTTATGGATGCGTCACTTGCCAGACAACTGGAGGGCTTGTTCCTTGCCGACCTGGCGTCTTCGTCTGAAGTGGTGTTGCCGGGGCGTGCACGCAGGCAGGTCGTTGTGCCGACCCATCGGGTGCCCGTCCCCGATGCCATGCCGCAGACTCCGCTAGAGCCTGAGGGGAGGCTCACGACTCGCTTCGAAGCCTTGATCGATCGAGAGGCCGCGTCGACGCCGTGGAGGGTTGCGCCGCTGGTGAGGGCCGGGGTCTCGATCGGTGGGGCTCTAGCGGGCCATCGTACATTGGGCCGGGAGGATCGGACCATCCTCGGCACGGTGTCGATCATTGCGATCGCGGCGGCCGCGGTGGTGGGCTTGTTTCCCCGAGTCACGGGCTGGATTGTCGCCTTCGTGCTGGCTTGGCTCGGTGTGGTGACGGGCGTGCGCGCCCTGTGGCATCGCTTTCGGGCGAGAGAAGACGGGCAGTATATCGGATCACGAGAACTCAACTCGCAGGATATTGAATGAGCGGTTCGGTCGGTCTCTTAGTGGCGTTCATGGCAGGCATATTGTCGTTTCTGTCGCCGTGCGTCCTCCCCCTCGTCCCCAGCTATCTATCTTTCGTGACCGGCATGTCGCTAGAGGACCTGCAACAGGGAGTGGATCGCAGGGCGACGCTCATTCATTCGCTCCTCTTCGTGGCCGGCTTCAGCATGATCTTCATCACGCTGGGGGCGTCGGCATCGTTCTTGGGGGTGTTTCTTCGCTACTACGAGGTTTGGATCGCCCGTATCGGCGGAGTCGTGATCATCGTGCTGGGGCTTCATCTCACCGGCGTTTTCAGGATTGCGCCGTTGATGCGAGAGCGACGGGTCCACGTCAAGGACAAGCCGGCCGGATACGTCGGAACCCTCGGCGTGGGCGCGGCCTTCGGTGCGGGATGGACCCCGTGCATCGGACCCGTCCTGGGCGCTATCCTCACGTTGGCCGGGACTCAGGAGTCCGTCTGGTCGGGGGTGGTCCTCCTGACCGCCTACTCGGCCGGACTTGCCATCCCGTTTTTGATCTCCGCCTTGGCCTTGGATTTCTTCCTCAACACGTTTTCTCGATTCCGGCGGCTACTGCCCATCGTCGAAAAGGTTTCGGGGGTCATGCTCATCATCTTGGGGCTATTGCTCGCTACGGGATCATTCACGGTTCTCAGCACCTACCTCGTCCGATTCACTCCGGATTGGGTGCTCCAGAGGATTTAGAGGCCTGTTGAAGAAGTGGGGCGTGCCGCCCTAACCCGAAGGGCGAAGGGGGGTTGCGGGACCATAGTGCGTCTCTCTTCCTCGCCGTAGCCCTGCTACGACTCGTCATCGTTCCTGCTCTGATCTCCGCAAGACCCCTTCGCGCGGCCGCACCCCACTTCTTCAACAGGCCTCTAAACAAGAAGATAGATCAGAAACGCCACACCGAGCACCCAACAGTAGATGCCGAACCGGTAGAAGGCTCGCCGGGCCAAGAGTGCTACGAACGCTCGAATCGCCACGACTCCCGTCACGGCAGCCACGACAGATCCGGCAACCAGAGCAGCCGTCGACAAGGACGGATCGCCCGAGCTGAGATCGGACAGTTGGAGGAGCGCGGCACCTCCGATCGTCGGGATCGCCATGAGAAAGGAAAAAGCCGCTGCCTCCACCGGGGCGACTCCGAGCCACAGGGCCATGGCCACCGTGCTTCCGGACCGCGAAATACCGGGTACCAAGGCGACGGCCTGCGCCAGGCCGATCAAAATCGCCCCGCGAGCGCCGAGCTGCCGCACAGCCTGCCCACCCCGGATCCACCGGGTACTCCAGAGAATCGACCCCGTGACCAAGAAAGCCGTCGCCGGAACCAAGGGGTTCTCGAAGAGCGCTTTGATCGCGGTGCCATAGAACACACCGATGAACGCCGCTGGAGCGGTGGCAAGCGCTAGGAGCCCGAGGTACCTCCTAGCCGCTGGGTCTCCCCGAACGACTCCGCCCAAGAGATCTCGCAGCCGGGTTCTGTATATGACGAGGACAGAGATGAGGGTCGCCACATGCACCGCCACTTCGAAGCGCACGCCCGAAATTTCGAGCCCCAACAGAGCCTGCCCCACCACCAGGTGCCCCGAGCTCGACACGGGCAAGAACTCGGTCGCACCCTGAACGAACCCAAGAAGGAGAGCCTCCCAGAGCGTCACCCTCGCGCTCCACAAACGGATCGATAGTAAGCCTCATAAAGAGGGACTACCCGCTCCGCCGAGAAGCGCTCAACGGCGACCGCGCGGGCGGCATCACTGAACTCCTTCCAACGGGCCGGATCTCGCAAGAGTTCCAATGCCCCCTCGGCCATCTGCTCCACGGCTCCCGTCTCGAACAGATATCCGGCCTCCCCGTGCGGGATGACTTCCGGCAAGCCACCCACCGTCGTCGCAATGACCGGAGCACCCGACGCCATGGCCTCGAGGGCGGCGAGACCAAACGACTCTGAACCGCTGGGGAGCAGAAAGAGGTCCGCGCACGGCAAGAGCTCTTCCACGGAGGCATGCTTTCCCAGGAAGACGACCCGATCCTCGACTCCGAGGGCCTGGGCCCGCTGCAAGGCACGGGGCCTCTCCGGTCCATCCCCGATCATGATCAGTCGAGCCGGCAGTTGTTTGGACACACGCGCAAACACCTCGACGACGTCCTGAACCCGCTTCACTGGGCGGAAGTTGGAAACGTGCATCAGAATTTTTTCGCCCTCCTCCGCCAGCGAGGAGCGATGACAGGGCTCCCTCCCGGGAACGTAGACGTCGGTATCTATGAAGTTCGGAATCACCTCGATACGATCCGGCGGAACGTCAAAATCACGCACGGTCTCGTCCTTGAGGAAACTCGACACCGCCGTGATCCCGTTTGAGCGCATGATCGAAAAGCGGGTGATTGGCTGGAAGGACGGGTGCAAGCCCACCAGGGTGATATCTGTCCCGTGGAGCGTGG
>SMVA01230587.1_pt1 | contig 20688 bp, 19 predicted proteins | sample 2456451 | NCBI WGS metagenome assembly SMVA01 (sample SAMN11095933, study PRJNA526329) | marine sediment metagenome | biome: Marine sediment; feature: Surficial sediment; material: Deep marine sediment; isolation source: Hadal surficial sediment | place: Pacific Ocean | collected 2014-05 | depth... | reverse complement strand
CGTCTTTCGCGCGCTGGCGCGAAAAAACGTCCTTTTTACCACCTGGTGGTCACCGACAGTCGTAATCGTCGGGACGGCCGGTATATAGAGCGTCTGGGCTTTTTTAACCCCGTAGGTGCCGAGAAAGAGGAAAACCTGCGTATCGATATGGAGCGTGTGGACTACTGGATAGGCCAGGGCGCGCAGCCATCGGATCGGGTTTCCCAGTTGCTGAAAATTCACCGCTTGGCTGCTCTGAGCAGCTAGGACACCCCAGGCATGGGGTCGTCATTGGAATGAGCGATGGCGGAGTCAACGGATAAATCGGCTGAGCCCATGTTACTGGGGCGTATTTCAGGTGTTTTCGGCGTCGATGGCTGGGTGAAGTTGTTTTCCTATACCGAGCCCCGGGAAGCGATACTGAATTATCAGGAATGCCTGTTACAGCAGGGCGGAACATGGTTGAAGGCGCGCTGGAAAACCGGCAGGCGCCAGGGCAAGACGGTTGTCGCCAGTCTCGAGGGAATTGATGATCGAGACAAGGCGGAGGCGCTGATCGGCACCAATATCGGTATTTGGCGCGAGGATCTGCCGGCAACGGCGGAAAACGAGTATTACTGGGCAGACCTGGAAGGGCTGTCTGTCGTCAACAAAGACGAGACTGAGCTTGGTGTGGTGGCGTATCTGTTGGCCACTGGTGCCAACGACGTGATGGTGGTGCAGGGCGATCAGGAAATCCTGATACCTTTTATTACCGGACGATATGTCATTGACGTAGATCGTGCTGCTGGCGTGATTCACGTTGACTGGGAATGGGAATGAATTGATGCAATTCAGCGTCGTCACTCTGTTTCCGGAAATGTTTGATGCGATAGCAAAGTACGGGGTGGTCGGTCGGGCGATCGGCAACAGAATCGTTACTTTGCAGTGTATTAATCCGCGTGAATTTACGACGGACGCGCACCGTAGCGTAGACGATCGGCCATATGGCGGTGGTCCAGGCATGGTGATGAAGTACGAACCGATGGCGGCAGCGATCGAGCAGGCACGCGAGACCATGCCAGCGCAGAGCCGCGTCATTTGCATGTCGCCACAGGGTGTGCCCTTTAACCAGGCGGCGGCGCAACGGTTAAGCGGCTTGCCAGGCGTTATTTTGCTGGCGGGACGATACGAAGGAATTGACGAGCGCTTGATGGAGCGCCACGTCGATGAGGAAATTTCGCTTGGCGATTATGTGTTGAGCGGAGGCGAGATAGCGGCAATGGCCGTGATCGACGCGACCGTCAGGTTGTTGCCAGGCGTGTTGGGCGATGACGAGTCGGCGTTACAGGATTCATTTAGTGCTGGATTGCTGGATTTTCCGCACTACACGCGCCCCGAGATGGTCGACGGGCGACCGGTACCCGAGGTATTGCTCTCAGGGGACCACGCGAGAATAAATCGCTGGCGAATGAAGCAGGCGATAGGGCGCAGCTTCAGGCGGCGGCCCGATTTACTGGAAAAAATGGAATTGGATGTCGAGCAAAAACAATTGCTTGCAGAGTATTTAAAAGAGAATAGTGATGAGTAAAATAATCGAAGCGCTCGAAAAAGAGCAGATGACCAAGGAAATACCGGACTTTTCGCCGGGCGACACCGTCGTTGTGCAGGTGAAAGTCACGGAAGGTACGCGCGAGCGCTTGCAGGCGTTTGAGGGCGTGGTCATTGCCAAGCGAAATCGGGGCCTGAATTCGGCCTTCACCGTGCGCAAGATCTCGCATGGCGAGGGCGTCGAACGTGTCTTCCAGACCTACAGCCCGATGGTCAGCGCGATTGAAGTGAAGCGTCGCGGTGATGTTCGTCGCGCCAAGCTGTACTATTTGCGCGGGCTGACGGGCAAGGCAGCACGCATCAAAGAGAAAATCTGAGCCTGTCCGATAATATCCGTTTTTAGGACAAAAAGCCCAAATAATGCTGATTTTGGTCAGCCGATTTGAACAAAGTACGTCGTTTGGGGTCTTTTGTGAGATGAATGGATTGCAAGTTCTGAAACGATGCAGCGTAGCCACCGTGCTTCTGGGCGCGATGCTTTTTGGCAGCGGTTGTGCCTCCCTGGTGTCCAACGCCGCCAGCAAATTCGCGGACAACCTGTCCGCTGCCATCGTCAATCAGAATGATCCCCAGACGGTCAGAGATGGTGCTCCCGCCTACCTGTTGTTGCTCGACAGCCTGATCGAGGGCAGCCCCGACGATCCGGCATTGCTTGGTGCCGCCGCGAAAATGTACGCATCGTATGGCGCTGTCTTCGCCGATGATCCGATACGCGCCAAAAGACTGACGGACCGCGCGCACAGTTATGGATTCAAGGCGATTTGCATCAGTTACAAGCCGGCATGCAGCTGGCGCGGTATTGCATATGACGAGTATGTCGCGACGCTCGGCGGCCTCTCGGAAAAACACGCCGATGTTGTTTATGCTTACGGCCTTGCATCATTGGCCTATATTCGAACGCATGCCGATGATTTTAATGCGCTTGCCCGCCTGCCACACGCGGAGGCATTGCTAACGCGTTACCTGGAGATTAGCGACGGTGAGCTCGATGCATCTGTTTATGTCTATCTCGGCATTCTGGGTACGATTCGACCACCCGCATTCGGTGGCGAGCCGGAAAAAGGACGTGCCGCGTTTGAACGTGCAATTGAGCTAACCGACGGCAAAGACCTGAGCGCCAAGGTAGAGTTCGCACGTGGCTATGCGCGACTCCTTTACAAACGTGAGTTGCACGATGAATTGCTCAACGAAGTAATGGCGGCGGACCCGATTGTCAGTGGCTATACGTTGACCAATGTAATGGCGCAAGACGATGCCGTTAAGCTGCTTGCCAGCGCAGACGACTATTTTTAGTTCACCGGAGAGAACGGATGTACAAAATCGGATTTGCAGTCTTGTCACTATTACTGGCGTTTGGATCGGCAAATGCGGCCACGCAGATCAAGATCGCGACCCTGGTTCCCAAGGCGTCAAGCTGGGGTACGAAGATCGATGAGGCCAGCAAGGAAATCAAGGAACAAACAGACGGCAGAGTCATTCTCAAAGTCTATTACGGCGGCGTGCAAGGTCATTCGGCCAAAGTTAAACAAAAAATCAGGATCGGACAGCTGCACGGTGGTGATTTCACGCCGACAGATTTCCAGGACAAGATGCCCGACCTCAATTTGTACGGCTTACCGTTTGTTTTTGAGTCGTTGGACGAGGTTAACTATGTGCGCAAGCACATGGACGAAACACTTGCATCGGGATTCGCAGATCAGGGATTTGTAACGTTTGGCTTTGCCGGCGATTTTGCGATTATCCTGTCCAATAACCCGGTCCGCGGGCTTGATGATATGCGGGGTCGCAAAGTCTGGCTTCCAGAGGGCGATGCAATAAGTGACCGGGCGCTGAAAAAGTTGCAACTGGTGCCCAACAGCAAGCCAATTTCGGATGTCATGACTGGCCTGAAAACAGGTCTGTTTGACGTTGTTGCCATACCGCCTGCCGCGGCGGTTGCCTTGCAGTGGCATACTGCCGTTAGCTACCTGACGGATATGCCGGTCATTTATGCCATGCAGTTCATGGCGATTCAGAAACGTACTTTCGAAAAACTGAGTTCGGAAGACCAGACGGTGATGCGCGAAATATTGACCCGCGTCTATGCAGAAATAAATGAACAAGCGCCGGTCGATGCTGCGAATGCGCGCGATGCGTTGGCGAAAAGCGGCATCACTATCGTAGAACCGAACGCAGGTGAATTTGAAAAAATTCAGAAAATAATGTACGAGAATAATCGCGATATGGCAAAGCAGGGTTTGTTTTCACTTGAGTTGCTTGAAACGATGCAGCGGCACATCGATGATTTTCGTGCCGAAGCTGAAGCAGCCGGAAGTTGAAATGAGCAATTCCGTTCGCGGCTGGCTTGACCGATTGGAACGTTGGGGAACCGCGACCGAAAATGCCGTTCTGGTATTGCTGCTTATAACCATGATCTTGCTGGCCGTCGGTCAGATTGTTCTAAGGATATTCTTCAGCATCGGATTTGTTTGGGCAGACGAGTTGATCAGCCTGACCGTATTGTGGATTGCAATTGTCGCATCGGTCGCCGCGTCCCGCAGTGACCGGCATCTCCGGATCGATGCATTGTCAAACTTCGTTGCGGCAAAGTACGCCCGGTATCCGCGAATCATTGTCGATGGATTCGCCGCATGCATGTGCTTGTATATCGCATGGCAGGCATATCGCTACATACTACTGCTGCATGAATTTGAAGACGTGGTGCTGACCGATATTCCTGCATGGATTGCGTTCGCTGTTATACCGATTTCATTCGCGCTAATGGCCTACCGCTTTGCGCTGCTGGCTGGCAAAGGGGTTATCGGCGTTATTTCCGATGGTGAAGCAAACGACGGCGATCAATCATGATCTTTCCGATTATTTTGTTTTTGCTTGCGGTTTTTGGGGCGCCCCTGTTCACCATTATCGCGGCGAGTGCGATGCTCGGGTACATCAAGGAAGAAATAGACCTGATGGCAATCGTCATCGAGGTCATTGGCATATCCAGCCTGCCTTTCCTGTCAGCGATTCCACTGTTTACGTTTGCCGGTTACATACTCAGCGAGAGCAACGCGCCAAAACGACTGGTCCGCTTGACGCGCGCAATGCTGGGCTGGATGCCCGGCGGGCTTGCACTCGTATCGCTCGCCGCGTGCGCATTTTTTACGGCGTTCACTGGTGCTTCCGGTGTAACGATTATTGCATTGGGCGCGATCCTGTATCCCGCTTTAAAGCAGGATGGGTATCCGGACCGATTTAACCTGGGGCTGGTGACGTCGGCCGGTAGTCTGGGTCTGTTGTTTGCACCGTCTTTGCCATTGATTCTTTATGGCGTCATTTCGAATGTTTCCATCGACAGCCTTTTTCGCGCAGGCATTTTGCCTGGCATGCTCATGTTGGTGTTGCTGTCGGGCTACAGCATGTGGACCAGCAGGCGCAACAAACAGACTCTTCGTCGATTTTCATTCAGGGAGCTGGCCGGCGCCCTGCGTGAAAGTGTCTGGGAATTGCCATTGCCGGTCGTTGTGCTTGGTGGAATATATTCCGGATATTTCGCCGTTTCCGAAGCGGCAGCCGTCACGGCTCTGTATGTTCTGGTCGTCGAAGTCCTGATCCTGAAAGAAATCAAGATTTCGGCGTTGCCGAAGGTCATGCGCGAGTCGATGCTTTTGGTTGGTGGTATATTGATCATATTGGGTATGTCTCTCGCATCCACCAACTACATGATCGATGCAGGCGTGCCGCAGCAGTTACTTGCATACATGTCAGATTTTGTGACAAGCCAGGCCAGCTTTCTTTTCTTGCTGTTGATATTTTTATTGGTACTCGGTGCGATTCTTGATATTTTTTCAGCGATTGTTTTGATCGTACCGCTGATATTGCCGATCGCGGCGCAATACGGTGTGAATGAGGTGCATCTCGGAATCGTATTCCTGGCGGCCATGCAACTCGGATACCTGACACCACCGGTTGGCCTGAACTTGTTCATCGCGAGCTATCGATTCAACAAGCCGATCATGCACGTTTATTCAGCGACATTTCCGTTCCTGGTTATACTCGCGTTTTCCGTTGTCATCATTACTTATTGGCCCACACTTTCCTTGTGGTTGTTATAGCTATGGGTCGAATAATGCGTTGTTGTTTTTTGATTGTTGCCGTGGTTCTGCCGTCTGCCAGTGTGACCAATGCGCAATTGCCGGCGAGGTTGGACGACATTGTTCTTCCGCCCGGGTTTTCGATAGAAGTCTGGTCGGATGATGTGCCAAACGCCCGGTCAATGGCATTGGGCGATGCGGGCACGGTTTTTGTCGCAACGAAAAGCCAGGGTAAAGTATTCGCGCTGGTTCCTCAGGACAGCGGGTCTCCCAAGGTCATTGAGATAGCAAAGGACCTGCGTACGCCGAACGGTGTTGCCTTTCATGACGGCAGTTTATTCGTTGCAGAAATCAATCGCATCGTCCGCTACGACAAGATAGAAGATCGATTGGACAGGATTCCCGATGCCGTTGTCGTTATCGATACACTGCCAAATGAATCGCACCACGGGTGGCGATACATAGCGTTCGGGCCCGATGGCAAGCTCTACATAAGTATTGGCGCTCCGTGCAATATTTGTAACCGGGAGGGATTCGCAAATATTTCCCGCATGAATGCAGATGGCACGGAGCTGGAAGTGTTTTCACAGGGTATCCGGAATTCTGTTGGCATTACCTGGCATCCGCAAACAGGTGAGCTGTGGTTTACCGATAATGGTCGTGACATGTTGGGTGATGATTCTCCGCCAGACGAACTAAATCGCGCGGAGCGCTCGGGCATGCATTTTGGTTATCCGTATTGCCACGGTGGTGAAGTGAAAGACCCGGAGTTCGGCGACGAGCGCGATTGCGCTGAATTTACCGGCCCGGCACAAAAACTCGGCGCCCATGTCGCCGCACTGGGCGTGAAATTTTATACCGGCGATATGTTTCCTGAAGAGTATCGTGGCCAGATATTTATCGCCGAACATGGTTCGTGGAATCGTTCACAAAAGAGCGGCTATCGGCTATCCATGGTCAAAATTGAGAATGGCAAGCCGCAGGGAGTTGAAACGTTTGCTTACGGTTGGCTGCAGGGAAACCAGGTAAGCGGCCGCCCTGTCGATATCCTGATTCTGCGTGATGGCTCAATGTTGATCAGCGATGACAAAGCAGGGCGTATCTACCGGATATCCTATTCAAGGCCATTGTCGGAGGGCATGGGAAACGGTGCCGATGATGATATACAGGAACCATGAGCGGCTATTCGGTCGTATAAGTGAGAAAAGACGTTTTATTTTTGGAGTGATGAATGAGTATTGGTAGCGCATTGAAAACAACATTGTCGTGGCTTTGGACTGGCGTGGACGGTCTTCGCAAAGCGCTGCATCTGGTGGTGTTGTTGTTCGTATTTGGCCTGTTCTTTGGCGCGATGTCGACGTCATCGCCTGTTATTCCATCCAATGGTGCGCTGGTCATTCGACCGGCAGGTCGGATTGTCGAGCAATTTGAGGGCGATGCCTATGATCGGGCGATCGCCAAACTCGTCGGTGACGAAAAGCCGCAGACCCGCTTGCAGGATATTCTTGACGGACTGAAATATGCGAAAGAGGACGATCGAATTAAGGCGGTTGTGCTGGAGCTGGGCAGCATTGGCGGCGGTGGTCTCAGCAAGCTTCAGGTAATCGGCGATGCGATCGACGATTTCCAGTTGTCCGGCAAGCCGGTCCTGGCGAACGCGGACTATTACAGCCAGAGCGCGTATTACCTCGCGTCTCGAGCGGATGAGGTCTACATGCATGAAGACGGATTCCTCTTGCTGCGCGGCTATGGCATTTATCGAAACTATTATAAAAACGCCATCGACAAGTTGGAGATCGACTGGAACGTTTTCAAAGTCGGAACGCACAAGTCATTTGTCGAACCCTATACGCGCAGCAATATGTCGGACGAGGTTCGTGCGTCCATGACCGTGTTGCTGGACCAGTTATGGGACCTGTTCAAAGCTGACATTCTGCAGGCGCGTGAATTGGATGAAAATACCATTCGAGACCTGACTGAGAATTTCGTGCAACGGGTCGCCGCACAGAACGGCAAAATTGCGGATGTCTATGTCGAGGCCGGCCTGATCGACAGCCTGGTGAGCCGGGCGGAATTCCAGGAAAAGGTCCTTGAATATGTAGCCGAAGACAAAGACAAAAAAGGGCATTACCGGGGAACCGATCTGGCGGATTATCTGGCTGTGCGTCGATTGTCCGATGAAAACCCGGTCAAAGCTGAAAACGTTGCCGTCATTGTTGCTGCTGGCGAGATATTGAATGGCGAACAACCGCCGGGGCGGATAGGCGGCGATTCGACCGCCGAATTGTTGCGCAAGGCGCGCCTGGACGCCTCCGTGAAAGCGGTTGTACTTAGAGTGGATAGTGGCGGCGGCAGCATATTTGCCTCGCGAATTATCGGCAGCGAGGTCGAAGCGCTTAGAAAGTCGGGTAAACCCGTTGTTGCCTCAATGAGCAGTACGGCCGCGTCCGGCGGTTACTGGATCTCCATGGCGGCCGACAAAATTTATGCGACCCCTGCAACGATTACCGGCTCTATCGGTGTTTTTGGTATGTTTCCGACGTTCCAGCGTACGCTGGACAAAATCGGCATTACGACAGATGGCGTAGGTACAACACAGTGGGCCGGCGAGTTTCGCGCGGATCGCGAGATGTCTGCCGCAACCAGAGAATTGATTCAGCTGTTTGTTAATAGCGACTACGACGATTTCATAACGAAAGTTGCCGAGAATCGCGGTATTGCCAAGGATCAAGTCGACAAAATAGCGCAAGGTCAGGTTTGGACCGGCGTCGACGCATTGGAAAACGGACTCATCGATGAACTGGGGACACTCGACGATGCTGTCGCTGCGGCGGCAGAACTGGCCGAACTCGAAGATGGAGAGTACGGCCGCAAATATTACGAGCAGGAATTGAGTACCACCGAGCAACTGGCGGTCGATTTCTTAAGTAGCGCGCGCGCAAAATCAATCATTGCCGATGCGACAGAAAGACAAACGACGTCCGTCGACAAGCTGCGAGTCATGCTGGAACAAGCGCTGGCACCGATGATGTTGTTCAACGACCCCAAAGGTAGCTACGCACATTGTTTTTGTGTGTTTGAGTGAACTGAAGCTTATTGCCAATCAAGTATAACTTTGCCTGACTGCCCGGACGCCATAAGATCAAACGCCTCCTGAAAGTCGGTCATTGGAAACCGGTGGGTGATGATTGGGTCAATCGCCAGACCACTTTGTAACATGCTCGACATCTTGTACCAGGTTTCGAACATTTCCCTGCCGTAAATGCCTTTGATTACCAGGCCTTTGAAAATGATCTGGTTCCAGTCTATTGAGGTGTCCGTCGGCGGTATGCCGAGCAGGGCGATCTTGCCACCGTGGTGCATGGATTTCAGCATGTCGCGAAAGGCGGTTGGATTGCCCGACATTTCCATGCCGACATCGAATCCTTCTTCCATGCCGAGCATTTTCATTGTGTCTTCGACGGATTCCCGGCCGACATTAAGCGCTACGGTCGCGCCCATCTTGCGCGCAAGCTCAAGCCGATAATCATTAATATCCGTTACGACTACGTGCCGGGCACCGGCAAACTTGGCAATGGCAACGGCCATTATACCGATGGGCCCCGCACCCGTAATCAGAACGTCTTCGCCGACCAGATCGAATGACAAGGCGGTGTGCGTTGCGTTGCCCAGTGGATCCAGAATGGACGCCATTTCGTCGCTAATGGCGTCTGGCAATTTGAATACGTTGAACGCAGGAACGGAAATATAATCTGCAAATGCGCCGGGCCGGTCGACGCCGACACCGGTCGTACTCATGCACAGATGGCGTCGCCCGGCACGACAGTTACGGCAAACGCCGCACGTGATATGTCCTTCTGCTGACACACGATCGCCGGGTTGAAGGCCGCGTACCTCACTGCCACATTCGACTATTTCGCCGTAAAACTCATGCCCGATCGCGAGTGGCACAGGTATCGTCTTGCTTGCCCATTCGTCCCATTTATAAATATGGATGTCGGTGCCGCAAATGGCGGTGCGATGCACGCGAATAAGTACATCGTTATGGCCTGGAACGGGCTTTTCGATATCTTGCAGCCAGATTCCGGGCTCGGGCTTGGATTTGACCAATGCTCGCATGTTCTTCTTTTCTCCTGAAACTGTTTGACTAGTTTATAACGCCAAGATCGCGCCCGACCTCGGCGAATGCAATCACCGCCTTGTCAATTTGCTCTGTCGTTAGCCCGGCAGACATTTGTGTGCGTATACGAGCCTGGCCTTTCGCTACAACCGGGAACGAAAAGCCGACCACGTAAATTCCCTTCGCAAGCAATCGGTCGGCCATTTCTGTGGCCAGGCGTGCGTCGCCAAGCATGACCGGAATAATAGGGTGTTCGCCAGGCTTCAAGTCAAAGCCAAGCTCGGTCATCTTCTCCCTGAAGTAGCGCGCATTTTCGTGCAGGGTCTTTCGCAGAGAGTCATCTTTTTGCAACAAGTCCAGAACCGCGATCGACGTCTCGACGATAACGGGAGCAACAGAATTGGAAAACAAATAAGGCCGGGAACGTTGTCGTAACCAGCCAACGATTTCGCGACGCCCGGACGTATAACCGCCAGACGCCCCACCGAGCGCTTTGCCGAGTGTGCCGGTAATGATGTCAATCTTGCCGACGACGTTTCGATACTCGTGTGTGCCTCTGCCCGTTTCGCCTAAAAAACCGGTCGCGTGACAATCGTCGATCATCGTTATCGCCCCATGCGTTTCGGCAAGATCGACGATCCGGTCAAGGCTCGCGATAGTGCCATCCATAGAGAACACTCCGTCGGTTACGATCAGCTTGTTGTCGCAGGATGCAGCGTCTGACAATTTTGCGTCAAGATCCTCCATGTCGTTATTCTGGTAACGAAATCGCTGCGCCTTGGACAAGCGGATACCGTCGATAATACTGGCGTGATTCAGCGCGTCGCTGATCACTGCATCGTCTTCACCGAGCAGGGTTTCGAACAGCCCACCGTTCGCGTCAAAACAGGAAGGGTAGAGAATGGTGTCTTCGGTGCCGAGATACTCACTGATTCGACTCTCCAGTTCTTTGTGTACGGTTTGCGTTCCGCAAATGAAACGCACTGAGGCCATGCCGTATCCGTACTTGTCCAGCGCTGCGTGTGCCGCCTTTATGATTTGCGGATGATTGGCCAGTCCCAGGTAGTTGTTGGCACACAGGTTTATCACTTCGGACTCTTTACCGTTCTGGCGAACATGAATCGCGGCCTGCTGGGGCCCCGAGATCAGCCGTTCCTGCTTGAAAAGACCCTGATCCCGAAGGTCCTCGGTTTGTGTGGCTAGTGACTGCAGAAAACGCTCATTCACGGCATTGCGCTCTAAACGGAAAGGCCGCAGAGTATATCAGGACATTCAGGACAGCCGGCGTGATAAAGCGTGATCGATGCGCGTCAGAAATGGCGCATCCGCGGTAGTTCTGGCCTATAATCGCCGGCCTTCAGGTGGTGCCGTATTGGACTTGCAACCATGACATTCGCTGACCAGCCATTCATTAATGATTCTGCGCCGCAACCGGTGAGCGATCTCTATCTGACGGACGAGCAGGCGCTGGTTAGCAAACTTTGTGAAGCTGCCGACAGCGGCAAACGTGCACGAACTAAAATCGGCAAGACAGCGGCAAGTCTCGTCGCAGCAGTTCGACGAAATTCGTCGAATGAAGGCGGCATCGAGGCGTTTCTTCAGCAATACGATTTATCATCCGAGGAAGGAATTTTGCTGATGTGCGTGGCAGAGGCGCTGCTTCGCATTCCAGACAGAAGAACAGCTGATCGTCTGATCGCGGACAAAATTACAGCCGCAAACTGGAAAGAGCACATTGGCGAAAGTGATTCGCTGTTCGTTAATGCGTCGACCTGGGGCCTGATGTTGACGGGCCAGATTCTCAATCTTGATTCGATCGGCAAGGGGAATCCCACGCGCTTTCTTGGAAAACTGGTGAGTCGGGCAGGAGAGCCGGTCGTTCGTACCGCAATGCGCCAGGCGATGAAGATCATGGGGCACCAGTTTGTTACGGGACGCACGATCGACGAGGCACTCGCGCGGTCGCGGAAAGGCAATAACAAAAATTATCGCTACTCATTCGACATGCTGGGCGAGGCCGCATTGACAGCGACCGATGCAAAACGTTATTTCGAATCGTATTCGGCTGCTATTGGCAAGATAGGTGCAAGCGTAACGGAAACCCGAGACGTTGTTGCGGCGCCGAGCATATCGGTGAAATTGTCGGCGCTGCACCCACGTTACAGCTATAAGCAGTTTACCCGCGTGCACAGCGAGCTTGTGCCGATTGTCACCGACCTCGCGATTCAGGCTGAGAAGGCCGGCATCGCGTTGACGATTGACGCAGAAGAAGCCGACCGTCTGGAGATCTCACTGCAAATCTTCGAAGCAGTGTTTAATGACGAACGCTTGAAAAACTTCGGGGGTCTCGGGCTGGCCGTTCAGGCATACCAGAGGCGAGCAATCGATGTCGTAAATTACATTACATCGTTGGCGGACGATGCCGGCAGATGTATCCCGGTACGACTCGTAAAAGGCGCCTATTGGGATACTGAAATTAAGCTCGGCCAAATGCTCGGCCTGGAGAGCTACCCGGTATTTACACGCAAAGCGCATACCGACGTTTCTTACCTGGCGTGTGCTCGTGCCTTGCTTGATTCTTCGCACGTATATCCGCAGTTCGCGACGCACAATGCGCATACGCTGGCCAGCGTCATGCATTTTGCAGGAACAAAAAAAGCGTTCGAGTTTCAACGCTTGCACGGTATGGGCGAGGGCTTGTACAGCGAAGTTATCGATGCCGATAAATTCGGTCATCCCTGTCGCGTATATGGCCCGGTGGGCAGCCATGAAGACTTGTTGCCTTACCTGGTGCGTCGCTTGCTGGAGAATGGCGCAAACACCTCGTTCGTTAATCGAATCGTCGATGAGTCAATTGACGTCAACGATATCGTTGCCGATCCCATTGCGGTGACACGAAAAATGGAGTGCAAGCCGCACCCGTCGATAAGCCCTCCGGCGGAACTGTTCGGTGACGAGCGCAAGAATTCTGCCGGCTTTAATTTTGCAGATCATGGAAAATTGCGTGCGCTCATGCAATCCATGCAGGCCAGTTTGCAGCAAAAACCGGCCGCAACACCCGTTGTTGGTGGTAAGGCGCTTTCTGGTGAAGCAGTAGCGATCCTGAACCCGGCCAATACCAGTGACGTCGTTGGATCGTGTGTGCAGGCAACCCCTGAGGCTGTCGACAAAGCGCTGGAGTTGTCGAAGACCGCGCAGGTTCTATGGGACCGAAAAGGCGCTCACGAGCGATCGAAAATTTTGCAGGAAGCGGCACGATTATTCGAGGTAAACGCGCCGGAATTGCTTGCACTGTGTGTCCGTGAGGCAGGCAAGACGGTCCCGGATGCAGAGTCGGAACTTCGCGAGGCCGTCGATTTTTTGCGTTACTACGCCATTGAGGCCGATAAACACTATGGCAGTGTCATCTCATTGCCAGGTCCAACAGGGGAACGAAACACCCTGAGTTTGCGTGGCAAGGGCATTTTCGTGTGCATAAGTCCGTGGAATTTTCCGTTGGCTATTTTCACCGGACAAGTTGCGGCTGCTCTGGCGGCCGGTAACGCAGTATTGGCCAAGCCGGCAGAGCAAACGCCATTGGTAGCGCATCGTGCAGTCCAACTGTTGCATGAGGCGGGCGTGCCGCCAGAAGTACTGCACTTCATACCCGGCGATGGGGCGGCAGTCGGTGGCTATGCGGTTGCGGACCCGAGAGTTGCTGGCGTCGCGTTTACCGGCTCCATGGAAACAGCAAGGTTGATCAACCAGACGCTCGCGCACCGGGATGGGGCAATCGCCACACTGATCGCCGAGACGGGGGGCCAGAATGCGATGTTTGTCGACAGTTCCGCCTTACCGGAGCAAGTCGTTCTGGATGCCGTCTATTCCGCGTTCAACAGTGCAGGGCAACGATGCTCGGCACTGCGTATTTTGTGTTTACAGGACGATATTGCAGACCGCGTCATTGAGTTGCTCAAAGGCTGTATGGACGAGCTGTCGACAGGCGACCCTGCATTTTTGTCTACAGATGTAGGTCCCGTTATAGACGAAGAAGCAAAACGACTGCTGTTGGATCACATCGCAAGCACGGTTAAAAAGGGCGAATTAATTCATCAATGTCAGTTGGGCGCATCGACCGAAGGCGGCACATTTGTTGCGCCGACTGTGATTGAGATAGAAGACCTCGGTCAACTCGACAAAGAAGTATTTGGCCCGGTGCTGCATATCCTGCGATTCAAAGGCGATCAATTGGCGGAAATGGTGGAGAAGGTGAATGACACAGGCTTCGGCTTGACGATGGGACTGCATAGCCGCATTGACAGTCGCGCCGAAGCGCTGGCGTTGCATTCGGGAGCGGGTAATCTCTATATCAATCGAAATATGATCGGCGCCGTCGTCGGTGTGCAGCCATTCGGTGGTCGTGGCCTGTCGGGGACCGGCCCGAAGGCCGGTGGCCCGCATTATCTGCCGCGATTCGGCAACGAGTTTGCCGTGAGCAACAATTTGTCTGCAGTGGGCGGCAATGCCACGCTGCTATCGCTCGGGGAAGAATGAAATGGCGTCAATCAGTATTTTTGATATTTTCAAAATAGGCATAGGCCCCTCCAGTTCGCATACGGTCGGACCAATGAAGGCGGCAAGAGCGTTCATTGACGCTGTTGCGGAAAAAGGTGAGTCTGTTGCGAAACTGCACGTGACATTGTATGGGTCGCTCGCCTATACCGGCATCGGGCATGCGACGGACTCCGCAATAATGCTTGGTCTTGCGGGACATTTGCCGGAGAGCATTGACCCGGACGCAGCCAGTCGGTATTTGAAGGTCATGCGCAGCGACAAGCGAATCGATATGCCGGGCGTCGGCGTATTGCCATTCGATCCGCAACTCGACCTTGTGTTCGAACTAAAAGAAACCTTGCCTCGTCATACCAACGGTATGCGTTTTCATGCAAGCAGCGCATCCGGCAAGGATGTCTTGATTGAAGACTATTACTCACTCGGTGGCGGTTTTATTGTGCGAGGAGACGAAGAGCAGTTGCTTAACCAGGAAGGTGAGCCGCCGTACCCGTTTCACAACGGTGAGACGCTGCTGGCACAGGCGAATGAGTTCGATCTGTCGATTCCTGACATGGTATTCAAGAACGAATGTCATTGGCGAGGTGAGGAAGAGGTCAAGCGGCGGATCGACGAGTTATGGTCTGCGATGCAGGCTTGCGTCCAGCGTGGTCTCAATGCAGAGGGCGTTTTGCCAGGGCGGCTTGCCGTGACCCGGCGTGCACCTAAACTCTACAGGTCAATTCAGGCAGATGGAGATCAGCAAGGTCGCAACACGCTCGACTGGGTCAACGCGTACGCCATTGCGGTTAATGAAGAAAATGCGGCGGGAGGGCGAGTGGTAACGTCACCCACCAATGGTGCCGCAGGCGTCATTCCAGCGGTCCTGCATTATTATCGGAACCTGATTCCCGACGCGACCGAAGAGGGTATCCACCGATTCATCCTGACCGCTGGTGCCATCGGCATTTTGTACAAAATCAATGCATCAATTTCCGGTGCGGAAATGGGCTGTCAGGGAGAAGTGGGCGTCGCTTGCTCGATGGCCGCCGCTGGCCTGGTTGCGGCATTTGGCGGTTCCAATTCCAACATCGAAAACGCGGCCGAGATAGGCATGGAACACAATCTCGGGCTCACCTGTGACCCGGTTGATGGCCTGGTGCAGATTCCCTGTATAGAACGAAACGCGATGGGTGCTGTCAAGGCAGTCAACGCCGCGCGCCTGGCATGGCATGGCGACGGGTCACATAAAGTCAGTCTTGATCAGGTAATCGCGACCATGCGCCAGACGGGCATAGACATGCAGACAATCTACAAAGAAACCTCCGAGGGCGGGCTGGCAGTTAACGTAGTCGAGTGCTGAGTCGCTTGGGGAAGTCGTAAAGGTCTAAAGTGATTGCACTGTTTTTTCGCAAGTCCCAATCATCTGAATCGATGGTTACGGACACGACGCCACAGGTTGGCATGTTGTTGGTAACACCCGGAGACAGAAAGTTCGCGAATTCCGTAATTCCCGGATTGTGTCCGACAACGACGACGTTATTAAAACCGGAGTCCTGCTGACTAACGAAGTCAATCAGCGTGTCAAGACTGGCAAGATACAGCTTGTTATCCCGCTGTAGAAATTCGATTGGGTAGGATATTTCGCTGGCAAGCGCTTTCGCTGTTTCCCAGGTACGGCGGGCCGGGCTCGATACGATCAATGACGGTCGAATCGACGCTTCGTGAATTCGTCGCGCCATTTCGGGCGCATCTCGTGCGCCGCGATCATTCAGCGGTCGCTCGTGATCGGGGAGATTGCTGTCGTCCCAACTGGATTTTGCGTGGCGCAGTAAGGTGAGCGTTTTCATGGCCTGGATACTTCAACTAAAAAAATCGTAACTGCCAACGTGTACTACGTGATTTTAGCTACATCATACCAGTCTGCAAGCGGGCTTCCTCAGACATCATTGACTGGCTCCAGGGTGGGTCAAAAACGAGTTCAACCCGAACATCTTCTACCGTCGGAATCACGGCGATTTTTTCCTGTGCGTCCTGAATCAGTATCGGACCCATGCCGCAGCCGGGCGCCGTCAGGGTCATGTCAACGCGAACAAATCGTCCGCCTTCGGGTCTGTTTTCGATATCGCAGCGATAAACCAGCCCGAGATCAACAATATTGATCGGAATTTCCGGGTCGTATACGGTTCTCAGCTGCTCCCAGATAACGCTCTCAATATCCGCATCCGTTGCGTTCTCGGGTATGGCCGGAGGCGGCACAGGTTCCTTGCCGATGGCGTCTGCATCCGTGCCAGCGATTCGGAACAGATTGCCCTCGACGTAAACGGTAAAACTGCCGCCGAGTTCCTGTGTGATAAAGCCGCTGGTGCCTTCACGCAGGGTCAGGGATTCGCCAGCCGGTATTTCGACGGCTGTGACGTCGCGAGAAATGGAAAAAGGTTCGTTCATGTGGCCAAACATAACTGCTCCATCGATGTCGCCACCGAAGTGGCGTATAAAAAGTGATTCATTCGGTAGTTGCCGGGTTCTTGTCCTGGTTTAGCGCGGCATTCATCGCGTGCCAGGATAAGGTTGCGCATTTCACCCGAGACGGATATTCCCTGACCCCCTGCAGCGCACGTAGCTTGCCAAGATCAATGGGCGCCGATTCGGTTCTTCCCGACAATGAGTCTGTTACTGCGTGAAAAAAGTCTGTCGCCTCGGCTCTCGTCATGCCGGTAACCGTATCCGTCAGCAAAGATGCGGAGGCGACGGATATTGCACAACCGGACCCTTCGAAACAGGCATCCGTGATCCGCATGTCGTCGTCCAAACGAAAATACAGTTTTAATTTGTCGCCGCAAAGTGGATTAATGCCGTCAGCGGAATGTGTTGCCCCTTCCAGTTTGCCGAAATGGCGCGGGCTTCTGGCGTGATCCAGAATGAGTTCGCGATAGAGCTCGCGCAGGTCAGAGTGTGTTTGCGCGTCGTCGTTCATTTGCAAAAAAGCTCTCGTGCCTTGTCGAGCGCCACAACCAGGCGATCAATGTCGTCGGTGTTGTTATAGAGCGCCAGGGACGCACGGGCGGTGCCAGAGATGCCAAAGAATGACATGACCGGCATTGCGCAGTGATGGCCTGTTCGAATGGCCACGCCCTGATGGTCAAGTATGGTTCCAAGATCGTGTGGATGAATGTCGGCCAGCAAGAAAGACTGAACGCCCGCCTTGTGCGTTGCGGTGCCGATTAATCGAATGTCGTCCATGCTGCCTAGCGCTGACGTCATATAGGCCAGAAGCTCGGCTTCATGGCTGGCAATGCGTTGCATGCCGACAGCTTGCAAATATCGTACAGCAGCGCCTAAGCCGATCGCGGAAGAAATATTCGGTGTGCCAGCTTCAAACTTGTAAGGCAGATCGTTGTAGGTAGTGCCGTCGAAGCTCACCTCGAGAATCATATCGCCACCGCCCTTATAGGGAGGCATCGCTTCGAGCAGGGATTCTTTTCCATACAGGATGCCAATCCCTGTTGGACCGAACATTTTGTGACCGGAAAAGGCGTAAAAATCGCAGTCGAGATCTTGCACGTCTACCGCCATGTGCGCAATGGCCTGAGCGCCATCGACCAGCACTGGCACGCCCGCAGCGTGCGCTTTCTCAACGATCTGTTTAACGGGAAGTATCGTGCCGAGCGCATTCGAAACGTGCGCAATCGCCAGCAGTTTTACTGAATCATCGAGTACTTCATACAATTGTTGCAGGTTTACTTCGCCTTGCTCGTCGATATCGATGACGATCAATTCGGCGCCTGTTTGTTCACAGATCATTTGCCACGGAACAATATTGGAGTGATGTTCGAGGTGGGTGATTACGATCTTGTTGCCGGCTTTCAGTCGTGGTTTACAGAAACTTTGTGCGACCAGGTTTATGGACTCTGTCGTGCCGCTGGTGAACAGAGTTTCGCATCGTGCATTGGCATTGATAAAGTCGACGACGGCGTCGCGCGCACCTTCGTAAGCATCGGTGGCACGATGGCTAAGTGTGTGAACACCTCTGTGTACATTTGCATGATCGTGTTTTTGATATTCGCTGATCGCCTCGATGACGACCGTTGCAGGCTGCGATGATGCGGCGCTGTCGAGATAGACCAGGGGCGCACCATTGATGTCCTGGGCTAAAGAGGGAAAATCCGATCGCAGACTGTCCATGCCGGCATAAGCGGCTTCGCGATCGTCAGTGTGAAGTTGCGCCTTACTCATCGCCGGAACCGCCAATCAGGTCATCCAGGCGCTCATCAATGGCGCCGGATACGTACTCGTGAGCGGCGTCCACGGTAAGCAGGGACAGTATCTTGGCGGCGAATGCGCGTGTGATCAATCGAGTCGCTTCGTCCAGGTCCAGCCCACGTGTGCGCAGGTAAAACAACGCCGTTTCATCCAGTTGCCCTACAGTGGCACCATGGCTGCATTTGACCTCGTCAGCATAGATTTCCAGCTCGGGCTTGGTGTCGATCTCTGCCTCTTTTGAAAGCAGCAGATTGTGATTTTGCTGATTGGCATCGGTTTCGTCCGCACCACGATGCACAATGGCTTTGCCGTTAAATACACATCGTGATTTACCGTTGAGAATCCCACGGTATTCTTCATTACTGTTACTGGGGCCGACGAGGTGATCAACCCGCGTGTGATTGTCTATGTGCTGTTGATCGCCGGCAAGGTATAAGCCATTCATTTCGACGTTTGAATTTCGCCCTTGCATTCGCGCAGTAATATCGTTGCGGATAAGCGCGCCGCCAAAGTCGAACGCGCAGTGCCTGAAAGTCGCGCCCGCCGCCAGTTCGACCAGTAGATTGTTGGTGTTGATATGGTGCCGCGCTCGCTGTTGAATGCGCAGGTAATCGACCGTAGTGTTCTTTTGAAGGTCGATCTGCACCACATTGTTCGCATAATGCTCACCATCGCCGGTCGAAATATGTGCTTCTATGAATTGCACGGTTGCACCAGCCTGAACATCGATCAGCACACGCGACTGTGCGACGACCGCATCACCACCCGCGTAGTCGTCAATCAGGAATCCAATTGGCTTGTCGACGATGCTACCGGGCGCGATCGACACCTTTAGACCGTCGATCAACAATGCGGCATTGAGTTGTGCCAGCGGATCATCAATCGCTATTTGTTCAAAACTCGCTGCAGAATCGTTGTCAGACAACAATGAGGCGGAGACACCACTTGGAAGCGAAAGGTCATCAGACTCTATTCCGCCGTTTCGAATGACAATCCAGTGAGCGTCTATTGCAGATTGAATAGAGCGCGCCGGGCCGGTCGTGGGATGTGGTGAAACATCTGCGTTGGCCAGCCAGTCGTTACTCAGCGAGATTGCACGTGCCATGTTCGTATAGCGCCAGTCTTCGTGCCGGGTTGTTGGAAAGCCTGATTCCGTAAACCGGGCGGCGGCTGTTTTTCTCAGCTCAGACAGCACGTCCACTGGCATTGCGCTCACTGCATGGTCAAAAAGCACCAGGTTGAAAGCAGCATTCGTCATGCGATCGCTGCCTCTTGCAGCCAGTCGTAGCCTTTCTCCTCAAGCTCCAGCGCCAGCGATTTGTCGCCGGAGCGAACTATCCTGCCGCCGGACAGAACATGCACGAAGTCCGGTTGCACATAGTCGAGGAGTCGCTGGTAATGCGTAATCAATACGATTGCACGGTCATCGCTACGCAGGGCATTGATGCCTTTGGCGACGGACTTCAGAGCGTCAATGTCCAGCCCAGAATCAGTCTCGTCCAGCATTGCGAGCTTTGGCTCGAGCACGGCCATCTGCAAAATTTCGTTTCGCTTTTTCTCGCCACCGGAAAATCCTTCGTTGACGCCGCGATTGAGAAAGCTTGTATCCATATCCAGCAGTTTCATTTTTTCTTTCGCGAGTTTGAGAAACTCGAATGCGTCAATTTCCGTTTCGCCTTGAACCTTTCGCTTCGCGTTGAGCGCCGCTTTCAACAGATAGGCATTATTGACGCCCGGAATTTCCACCGGATACTGGAAGCCAAGGAAGAATCCCAGCCGGGCCCGTTCCTCAGGTTCGAGTTGCAGCAAATCCTCGCCGAGAAAGGAAACACTGCCGTCGGTCACCTCGTAGTCGCTGTGCCCGGCTATTACCTGGGCCAAGGTACTCTTGCCGGAACCATTGGGCCCCATAATGGCGTGAACTTCACCGGCGGATACCGAAAGATCAAGGCCATTCAGGATGCTCTTGCCGTCAATACTTACTTTTAAATTTTTAATTTCCAACATATTTTATTTCCGCCGTTTAGCCGACAGCTCCTTCAAGACTTACGTTGAGCAAGGCTTGCGCTTCAACGGCAAATTCCATAGGTAGTTCCTTAAAGACCTCTCTGCAGAAGCCGTTCACAATCATAT
>SMVA01451756.1_pt1 | contig 20691 bp, 17 predicted proteins | sample 2456451 | NCBI WGS metagenome assembly SMVA01 (sample SAMN11095933, study PRJNA526329) | marine sediment metagenome | biome: Marine sediment; feature: Surficial sediment; material: Deep marine sediment; isolation source: Hadal surficial sediment | place: Pacific Ocean | collected 2014-05 | depth... | reverse complement strand
ATTGCGGATCAACTGCACCAGCGGAATATCCGACATCTCTTTGGCGCGCCGCAATGTTGCCGGGTCAAAACTCTGGAAAAACGTTGGGCGCTCAATCGTGCCAAAACCATGATCGGTCAGCTGGGCAAAGGCAGCGGGCAGAAAGTCAAACCCCAGGGCCAGCATCTCGGGGGCATGTTTAATTTCGGGGCAAACGCCGATAGGTTGACTGCGTGCACTGGCCTGATGGTCGATGATCTGCAACAATTCTTCAAAGGTCAGGACCTCATATTGATCGTTGTGGCTTTGGTCGCGGTTGGGCCATGCCTGTCGGCAGCGCAGGGTCTTTAATTCGGCCAGCGAAAAATCTTCGGCATACCATTGGGGGATCAGATTGCCCGGTTTACGAACGCGACGGTCGGCAAATTCTGGCAGGTCGGCAATGTTGGTCGTCGTGCCTAAATACCGGTCATGACGGCAGATCAGGTGCCCGTCTTTGGAAAAAACCAGGTCGGGTTCGATGAAATCAACCCCCATGTCGATGGCATTTTCATAAGCGGGGGCTGAGTGCTCTGGCCAATATCCGCTGGCCCCCCGATGGGCAATAATGATGGGTTTTTTATCAGTCATTTGATGCGTTTATCTCTATCCCTGATCGAAGCCTAGAGCATTCCGCGACGGCTTGGAACCGCCAGAAAAACATCGGTTTTAGGTAATACTTGACAAAATCGGTCCAGATTGGGCAAAAGGCCCCCTGAAAAGGCCATTCAGGGCTGGACGATTCATACTAGACTATTTTAGTATGGTATGAATATATATCCCTTTTGATGCAATGAGGCGAGTTCAATGATCCGACTGACACGATTGGCAGATTATGCGGTCCTGCTGATGACCCACATGGCGCAAGAATGGCGCAGGAACCCTGTGCGCGTCATGAACGCGGCGGACCTGGCGCGGGAAACGCATATTCCAGTCCCGACGGTTAGCAAAATCCTAGGGGCCATGTCGCGGGGTGACCTGTTGACGTCCCATCGTGGTCATGCCGGTGGTTATGCTTTATCGCGTGCACCAGAAGATATTTCGGCCGCCGATATTATCAGCATCATCGAAGGGCCCATCGCCCTGACAGAATGCCTTGATGAAAGAACCGATGATTGCGAAATCGAATCCCTGTGTGGTGTTCGGGCATCCTGGACCCGGATCAATGACGCCATCACCATGGCGCTCGAAGGCATCAGCCTGGCGCAGATGGCCCATGATCAGTTGGCCGTCTTTGGGATCGCAGACCTGACCACCACGACCTTGCCCACGACCGTCCCGCTGGAGATTCAGTAATGTCCTCAATCGAAACACAAAAGACCATTGAAGAAGCCAGCGGCGACTATAAGTATGGCTTTGTCACCGATATCGAAATGGACATGGCACCCAAAGGGCTGAACGAAGATATCGTCCGCTTTATCTCGGCCAAAAAGAACGAGCCTGAATGGATGCTTGAATACCGTCTCAAGGCATATCGTGCCTGGTTGAAGGCAGAAGACCCTGAATGGGCGCGTGTCGACTATCCTGAAATTGATTTTCAGGACATCCACTATTACGCAGCCCCCAAGACCGACGCGGACAACCCCAAAAGCCTGGACGAGATCGACCCGGATATTCTGGCGACCTATGAAAAGCTGGGTATCCCCCTCAGGGAACAAGAAGTGCTGGCCGGTATTGTCGGGTCGCCCAATGTGGCCGTGGATGCCGTGTTTGATTCAGTATCGGTGGCAACAACCTACAAGGCCAAGCTGGAAGAAATAGGTGTCATCTTCTGTTCGTTCTCTGAGGCGGTGCTTGAACATCCAGAGTTGATAAAGAAATATCTGGGCTCTGTCGTGCCGGCCGGGGATAATTTCTATGCCACGCTAAACGCTGCAGTGTTCAGTGATGGTACCTTTGTCTACATCCCCAAGGGGGTGCGATGCCCGATGGAATTGTCGACCTATTTCCGCATCAACACGGCCAATACGGGCCAGTTTGAACGCACGCTGATCATTGCTGACGAAGGCTCGCATGTGTCTTACCTCGAAGGCTGCACCGCACCGATGCGCGACGAAAACCAGCTGCATGCCGCTGTGGTAGAGCTGATCGCGCTCGATGATGCCGAGATCAAATATTCAACGGTGCAGAATTGGTACCCTGGCAACAAAGACGGCGTCGGTGGCATCTATAATTTTGTCACCAAGCGCGGTGTGTGCCGCGGCAAAAACTCCAAGATTTCCTGGACCCAGGTCGAGACCGGCTCTGCCATTACCTGGAAGTACCCCAGCTGCATCCTGCAGGGCGATGGTTCTGTTGGTGAGTTTTATTCCGTCGCGATCACCAATAATTACCAGCAGGCGGATACGGGCACCAAGATGATCCATATCGGCAAGAACACGACCAGCAAGATCATCTCGAAAGGTATTTCTGCAGGCTTTGCCCAGAACACCTATCGCGGCATGGTCAAAATTATGCCCGGGGCCGAGAACGCGCGCAACTTCACCCAGTGTGATTCATTGCTGATGGGTGACCAATGCGGGGCGCATACGGTGCCGTATATAGAGGTCAGGAACCCGACAGCACAGGTGGAGCACGAAGCCACCACATCGAAAATCAGCGAAGACCAGATGTTCTATTGCCTGCAGCGCGGGTTAGAACCCGAAGAGGCGATCTCGATGATCGTCAATGGTTTTTGCCGGGAAGTGATGCAACAGCTTCCCATGGAATTTGCCGTCGAGGCACAGAAACTTCTGGGCATCAGCCTGGAAGGCAGTGTCGGCTAGAGATCGAATATGGAACGGGCAGGAAATAAACATGCTTGAAATCAAAAACATACACGCCACCGTCGGTGGTAATGCCATCCTCAAGGGCATCAATCTGACGGTTAATGGCGGCGAGGTGCATGCCATCATGGGCCCCAATGGCGCTGGCAAAAGCACGCTTGGCAATGTGCTGGCCGGGCGCGACGGCTATGACGTCACGGCAGGCAGCGTGACCTATCGGGGCCAGGACCTGTTGGATATGGCACCGGACGCACGCGCCCGAGACGGTCTCTTTATGGGCTTTCAATATCCCGTCGAGTTGCCCGGCGTAAACGGCATGACTTTCCTGCGCATGGCCGCCAATGCGGTGCGTGGCCATCGCGGGCTTGAGCCGTTGGATGGCATGGATTTTTTGAAACTGCTGAAAACAAAGATGGCAGAGTTGGAAATGGATGACGCGTTGTTGAAGCGGTCGGTCAATGTTGGCTTTTCCGGCGGCGAGAAAAAGCGCAACGAAATTATCCAGATGGCGATCATGGACCCCCATCTGATGATCCTGGACGAAACTGATTCTGGCCTTGATATCGATGCGCTGAAATTGGTCTCTCAGGGCATCAATCTAATGCGCGGCGAAGACAAAGCCATTGTGATGATCACCCATTACCAACGGCTGTTGGATTATGTAAAGCCAGACTTTGTGCATGTACTGGTCGATGGCCGATTTGTCGATTCTGGTGGGCCAGAATTGGCCCTGAAGCTGGAACGCGAAGGCTATGCGGCTTATGGCGTGCACGAGGCTGCGTAGGAAAAACCATGAACGTTGAATCCCCCCTTTTTGCAGAACAGTTTGAAGCAATGAAGCCGTCATTGCCGGGTGGTGATGCATCGTGGCGCCAAATGGCGTTTGATCGCTTTGCAGCCCTTGGATTGCCCAGCCGCAAACGTGAAGCCTGGCGCCATACGTCCCTGTCGGCGCTCAAAGGCGACCTGACGGGCCAGCCACTGGATATGGAAGGCATCACATCGGCACTGGAAAACCAAAAGATCGTGGGCGCGTTGCACCTGGTGTTCGTTGGCGGTCACTTTGTGCCAGAACTGTCGTCAGCGCTGGATGGCGTCGACGGTTTGACGTTGCGGACCCTTGGATCATCGGTAGAAGATGAAGACGCGCTTGTTGACCAGATTGTGCTGAATGGTGGTGAAAATCCCGACGAAGCGCTGGTGGCGCTTAATGGTGCCCTGGTTAGTGATGGCGCGGTCATCAAATTGGCCGATGGCGCCCAGATGAAACAGCCGATCCAGCTGATTTATGCCGGTAACCCCACCGGTCTGGTGAATATTCGCAATATCATCAGCCTGGGCAAGGGCGCAACGGCCACATTGGTTGAGATTGCCCAAGACGCCACGGCCACCAATGGCTGGTTAAATATCGTCAATCAAATAGACGTCGAAGACGGCGCGCGGCTCGATCATTTGCGGGTCATGGCAGATGGCGCAGACGCCAACCATATCAGCCAGTCGCGGGTCAGCCTGGCGGCCGATGCGCGGTATGAAAGTTTTGCCCTGTTGTCTGGTGGTGCGCTGGCACGGCACGAAGTGCAGGCTGTTTTCACTGGTACTGGCGGCCATTGCGGCCTGTCCGGCATTGGCCTGGGTGCCGGCAAAGCCGTGCGCGACGTGATCACCCATATCGATCACGCGCTGCCCGATTGCACCAGTGCCCAAATTTTCAAGAATGTGATGGATGATCATGCGTCTTCCGTGTTTCAGGGCAAAGTGACGGTACAGCAAGATGCCCAGCGAACCGACGCGATCCAGTCGAACCATAACATCCTGTTGGCCCGCACTGCGACAGCCAATTCCAAGCCGGAATTGGTCATTTTTGCCGACGATGTGAAATGCGCCCATGGCGCAACAGTGGGCGAGTTGGATGCCAACCAGTTGTTCTATATGCGGACGCGTGGATTGGATGAAGCCACAGCCAGGCAATTGCTGGTCGAAGGCTTTATCGCCGATGTGTTTGACGTGATTGAAGACCCCGCATTGCGCGACTATGTCCGCGCCCATGCCAGCGCGTGGTTGGGGGTGTCATGAACGAAACCACCCCAATCATCACCAAAAGCTTTGATGTTCAGGCGATCCGCAAGGATTTCCCGATTCTGGACGACCTCATGCCGGGCGGCAAACGCCTGACGTTCCTCGATACTGCCGCCAGCGCGCAAAAGCCGCAGGTCGTCATCGATGCCATGTCGCGGGTCTATGGCCATGAATACGCCAATATCCATCGTGGCGTTTATCATTTGTCGCAATTGGCCACCGACCATTTTGAGGCCGCGCGTCGCAAGGTGCAGGGCTTTTTGGGTGCAAAATTTGACCGCGAAATCATCTTCACGCGCAACGCCACCGAGGCCATCAATCTGGTGGCTACAAGCTGGGGCCACGCCAATCTGAAGGCGGGTGACCAGATTATCCTGTCCGAGATGGAGCATCACGCCAATATTGTCCCGTGGCAATTGCTGCGTGATCAGATCGGCATTGAATTGGTGGTTGCGCCTATTGATGACGATGGTGTGTTGATCTTGGACGCCTATCAGAAATGCTTTACGCCCAAGACCAAGATGGTCGCCATGACCCATGTGTCAAACGCGTTGGGGACGATCACACCGATCGCCGACATCATCCAGACTGCCCACGACCATGGTGCCCTGGTGCTGGTCGATGGCAGCCAGGCCGTGCCGCATATGCATGTCGATGTCGTGGCGCTGGATGCGGATTTCTATGTTTTCACGGGCCACAAACTGTATGGCCCGTCTGGCATTGGTGTATTATATGGCAAAGAAGATTTGTTGAATGCCATGCCCCCGTATCAGGGTGGCGGCGAGATGATTGCCACAGTGACATTCGAAAAAACAACCTATGCCGATCTGCCGCACAAGTTTGAGGCAGGCACCCCGAATATTGTTGGGGCCATTGGACTGGGTGCGGCGATTGATTATCTTGATACCATCGATCGCGATGCGGCCCACGCCCATGAAATGGCATTGTTGGCGTATACCGTTGAGCAGCTTACCGCGATGAACGACGTTCGCATCTACGGCACAGCACCAGAGAAAACGGGCCTTGTGTCGTTTACTATCGATGCGGTGCACCCGCATGATGTCGGCACAATTCTGGACCATGATGGCATTGCCGTACGGGCTGGGCATCATTGCGCCCAACCGGTGATGGACCATTTTGGGGTGCCGGCAACAACGCGGGCGTCATTTGGTCTGCATAGTGATTTTGATGATGTCGACGCCCTGGTCGCCGGCATCAAACAGGTACAGGAGATTTTTTGCTGATGAGCGATTTACGCGAGCTTTATCAGGAGGTTATCCTTGATCATGGCAAGAACCCACGCAATTTCGGGCCCCTGCCAGAGGCCAATCGACAAGCGCATGGGCACAACCCCTTGTGTGGCGACAAGATTACCCTGCGCCTGGTGGTCAAGGATGGCGTGGTAGAAGATTTGTCATTTGAAGGGGCTGGTTGCGCCATCTCTGTGGCCAGCACATCTTTGATGACGGGGGCGCTCAAAGGTCAGACAGAGGCCGATGCGCGCGCCTTGTTCGAAGACTTCCACGGCATGTTGACCTCTGCCGATCCGACCCCGGATCAATTGGAGGCATTGGATAAATTGGCCGTATTCTCAGGGGTTCGTGATTATCCCCTGCGGGTTAAATGCGCTACTCTAGGGTGGCATACGCTAAACGCAGCGCTTGATGAAAGCGACGAAATGGTGGTGACAGAATGAGCGATACTTATATGGAGAAATTTGTCGAAGGGTCTGACAATCCGGCCCCAGGCGACGAAAATACTGGTGCCAATACCATCAGGGATCGAGCAATTGATGTCCTGAAGGAAATCTACGACCCCGAAATCCCTGTGAATATTTACGAGTTGGGCTTGATCTATGGCGTCGACACCGACGAAGACACAGGCAAAATCGACATTACCATGACGCTGACCTCGCCCATGTGCCCGGTCGCCGATTCCATGCCGGGCGAAATCGAAGAAAAACTTCGGGCCATGGATGGCGTCAACGATGTCACGGTCGATTTGGTTTGGGAGCCCGCCTGGGACATGAGCCTGCTGTCGGACGCGGCCAAGCTTGAAATGGGGATGTTGTAATGGCCGGTGAAATTCTGACATTGACTGAGAGCGCTACCAATCGGGTTGCCGAGCTGATGGCCGCGCATCCTGACAAAGCGGGTCTGCGTGTTTGGATCAAAGAGGGCGGCTGCAACGGCCTGACCTATCAGGTTGACATGGCTGACGAAGCGACACCCGGCGATGATGTTGTCGAAACACCTGCGGGCAAGATTTTCTTGGACCCTAAAAGCCTGATGTATATTCTGGGTGCTGAAATGGACTTTTTCCAGGACAGCTTCTATTCAGGATTTTTGTTCAAAAATCCCAATGAATCCGGCCAGTGCGGCTGTGGTGAAAGTTTCTCGGTAGACTAGGCCCCCGGTAGACTAGGCCCTCGCTCGACTAAGCATGTGCCTCGCCCAATGCGTTGATCTCTTTGCGCAGGGTTTCAATCAAGTCTTTTGAACGGGTCAAATGTTTGGCTTCGGCATCAAGGATGATGTTGAAGGCCTTTTTCTTCATCGCGTCGACATCGATATCGAGATCAGCAGCCGATGTTTTGGCCGCGTCATAGACAATATCGATTAGTCGGTCTGCCGCGTGCAGGCGTCCCCAAAGATAGTCGTTTTCGCGGTCTTCGCGCCGGAAGAAGGCGCCGAAATTTCCCAATTTGACGCCCTGCAGCACCTCTGGACCTGTATCGCGGATGGCGGTGCAATCCTGTGGGCTGAGGCGCGACACCTTGATTTTGTCCATTGCGCCCTGTTGGCGCCACGACCCAACCGAAAAGGTCAGCGTATCCCAATAGGGAAAGCCCAAATATTGCGTCAGCAATGCGCGCCGGACAATGCCACCTGCGCCGGAATATTCCATCGATGAAAAGACGTCGTCAGTGCGGAAATTCATGGTTTCCAGTTTCAGGTCACGGGACAGCGCCTCGATTATGGTATCCAGGTCCACCCCGTGGTTGCGACCAAAGTCGGCGCCATCTCCTGGGACCATTGTTTTTTCGCCCAGGATGGGTTGAAACAGCGCCAATATGTGATTGCGTGCGTCGTGGCTGATAATGGCTGACTTTTCCCGCTCCCGAAGATCACCGAGCACCTTATAGAATCGACCCTTCAAATAATCGAGGCGATAGGCACTAAGATCTGCAAATTCCGGTTCATCCAGCCTTGTATAAAGATGGTTCAGATGCTTGATCACGAAATGGATGCGGCGCTGGCGAAAATCCAGATCGAACCCGCGCAACATCCGCAGCCATGCAGGTTCCGCAGACTTAAAGCCGCCAGTTTCCAACTTGGAAAAATCTTCGGGATAGGCCTCGCGCATATGGGCCCATTCGTTCACGGCCTGGCGAATAAAACTGGCATCGGGCGATGCAATGTTCACGTCGCAGATGTCGGCGAGGATGCGCGTGATCTTGATGATGACTGAGTTCAGTTTCAGGTGCAGATAGCCTTTGTAGGCAAACCCGGCGCTGTCAGCGACGCCCTCATTGGCATCTTTGCGCCAACGGGATATCTGGTCAGTGCTGATATGAAATTTTGTGGCGCGCCGACCGATCAGCTTGTCGACCAAATGTTCAATATCCGGGCGGGCAGCCTCGACAATGGCTTCGGTTTGCGTGACCTCGTAATTATTCTCGCGAATCCACATCAGATCATCGTAGATCGGCTCGTGCCGGGGCAGATCGGACAGGCTGGATTTGAGAGCCTCCAACATGCCGGGGGTCTGGGCCGCATGGGCTGGCGGTGTGTCGACCGGGTTCGGGTTGATATACAAAAGGCGTCGGTCGACATTGCGATAGGCTGGCTTTTTCTGGATCGCCTGAATGGCCGAATCCAGCGGTTTGTTGTTCAACACACTTCCGTCGACAAAGGCCGACAGTTCAGGGTCTGCGCCGCCGCGTTCATAATCTTTGAATTTAGACGACAAAAATTGCTGCTTGTTGGTCCAAATTCTGTTTTGGCGCTTCAAGACATTGTCGACTTCTGACATTTGGGCTGCGGGAAACAGGCCGGGAAAGCTCGATGTTGCCCGTGCCGCAAAGGCCAGAGCCGGAATGCCGTCCGTATCGAAGTCAGACATTTCCCCGCCAGTGGGCCACCGGTTGTAATTGAACTCCAACACATGGCGGTGTTCTTGTTCTTCGATAATCGGCGGGTCGTAGATCGGCATTTTACGCGAATAGCCGTAAAAATCTGTCAAGGTGACAAACAGGTCCAGTTGATGACCATGGGGCAATAGGGATGGGTGATTGGGTCCGGCCTCACCCATTTTTTCCATGGTCTCGATCAGGGACGCCACCAGTCGCTCGCCATCAAAGGGGGCGTGCAAACGGGCGATCTGCAACATCGACACCAATTTGCCAATGGTTTCGGCGTCATCCTTCAACTCGCCCAATTTACTGCCGGCGATCCATCTGACAATCGGGCGCATTAACTTGTCGGACCAGCTAGGCTTGTCCTTTTTGGCCACGAGCGCCCGCACGTCTGACCGATCCAGCCACATGGTGCGCAATTCTTCATAGGGCAGGTCGTGGGCCAGCGCCCGTGCTAGAAAAATGCCATTGATCCCCCCTGCACTGGCGCCAGCGATGACATCGATGATGACCCGCAGGTCGACATGGCCGCCGACCATTTGCAGTAACTCGTAGTAAACTTCTTCCGTGTCCATCACCTGACCAGGCGGCGGTTTGATTTGGCTGAAGGGGCGGGCCTGTTTTTCGTCGATGTCGGGCACGGCGTGGTAAAACCGCGATGCACGGGTCAGCTTCAACAGTTCCCGCGTCAGGCCATGCATATAGACGGCCAGCGACAGGCCGCCGCTGCAAACGATTGCTAGTCTGAGTTCTTTTTCCTGCATTATCTTGTGGTGACCGTGCTGCCGTCCTGGACGTCTTCGGACGGGTGCAGGATCACTCTGTCATCTGTGGACAGGCCGGCCAAAACCTCGCCAAAGTCTCGATTGCGCTGGCCGATTTCGACGATCTGCAACCGCGCTTCGCCATTGTCGTAAACAAAGACCGCGCGATCATTACCGTGGCGGAACAGGGCTGACAGGGGCACTTGCACGGCGTCCGGGCTGCGCCAGACAACGATCCGTGGTTCGACCCGATAGGCGTCTTGCAAGCCTTGCCAGCCATCCGCTGCATTGGCGAGATCAAGGATAACGTTGACCCGTTGTTCTTCAACGCCAAGGGCAGAAATCTTTGTAAAACCAGAGGGCTCGACCAGGCGAACCCGGGCGATGATCGGTGTATCGCCGCCCCAGTTTTCAATATAGGCCTTGGCCCCTGCGCGCACCTTGACGGCATCTTGGGACAACAGGTCGACCACGACTTCCAGCAGGTCCGGCTGGCCGATTTCCATGATGGCTGTACCCGCTGACATCACCCGTTCGCTCTTCTCGACGATCCGCAAAATCTGGCCATCGATTGGCGACGTCAGGGTGACACAGCACCCGGCTTCACCCTTTTTGGAGGTGCGGTTGCTGCCTTTGGGCGCTATCAACGCTGCTTGGGCGGCCCGGCGCTCGGCCAATGCAGCCTGGTAGGCTGCCTCGGTAGTGTCGCGATTAGACCGGGCCAGGTCGACATTTTTTTGTGTAACCGTGCGGCCCAGTTCCATCCCGGACACGCGGTCATATTCTTTTGCTGCATATTGGCGTTCGGCGCGGGCGCGGACGACACGGGCATCTGCCTGGCTTAGCCGGGCTTTGGCCTGGGCCATGGTCCGTTCATCCAGAAAGCCCGGTTCCACCGGCTCGAAAATTGCGACGATGGTTTCGTTGGCGATTACCTGGTCACCGGCATCATGGGTGATGCGCAAGACCCGCCCGCTAACCGGGGCTGATACTGCATAAATATCGTGAATGCGCGTGCGCCCTTCGGCGGTCACGGTGACTTCCATGGCACCTTGTGTGATGGCGCCCGTGTCGACCAACATGGGGGACGGGGCAAAGGTCAGAAATAGCAGCACGGCAACACCGGCACCACCCAAGGCCCATTTTACCCAGCGACCCCGCATCCAACTTTGTTTTTGTTCAGCCAACGATGTTACTCCCGCGATTTCAACACGCCAATAAGGTCCAGCCGGTCTAGCCGACGCCGCACTGCCAGGGCAGAGATAGCCCCGGCAACCAGGATAACCAGCCCACCCATGCCATAGGTTTCCGGATCAATAATCAGGGGGATTCGGAACAGTTCTGTATCCAGGCTTACGACAATGGCAGCGGCCAATCCATAGCCCATTAAATAGCCTATGGGGATGGCTGCAAAGATCAAAATGCTGAGTTCCCCCAATAAGATGGCCGAAATTTCCCGGCGGGAAAAACCCAGCACGCGCATCGATGCCAGCTCGCGCGCCCGTTCAGACAGGCTGATGCGGGCGCTGTTATATACCACACCAAAGGCGATAAGCGCCGCAAACCCAACATTAGCGATGGTCATCTGCACAATATTTTCGGCCAACAGGTTTTTGAAACTATCCATGGCGGCTTTACGGATCGACAGGCCTGCAATGGACGGTGTTTTGCGGACGGCTCGATAGAACTCTGGCAAGGCGGCTTCGTCGACTTTCAGCCAGGCGCCGCTGACGCTGGGGCCTTCCTGCATCAGGGCGTTTAGGGCGGACAGGTCCATATAGGCCCCAGTGCCCAAATATTGTTGTACCACAGCAGACACATAAACATTTCGGATGGGGCGACGGCCTTCGAGGGCCTCAAAGGTCAACAGATCGCCTACCGTAACCTGCAAATTGCGCGCCAGGTTTTCAGAGATAACAATGCCGTCTTTTGGGAGGGGAACCGGCGTCAATTCTGTATCGAGCGTGCGGTGCATGTCGCCATTTGCCTGCATGCCCAAGATCGCAATGCGTTCGGTCCGGTGGCCAAATTTCAGCTTTACCGGGACAGACCGATAGGGCTCGGCCTGCATCACACCGGGCATATTCGCCAGATCAAGGAAGGCCTGTCGGTCCCCGGCTTCCACAAGGGTCAACCCAATGTCTTCGCGTTCGGCCTGGTTGAACTGAACATCAAGAATATAGTCGAGGGAATCGATGGTAAATGCCGCGCCGATTAGCACACCCAGGGACGCGGCAATACCAACGCTGGTGGCGATAGACCGTTTGGCCCGACGTTCCAGCTGGCGAAAGATCATTCGTCCTGCCGGCGAGAGTAACCGTGTCAGCCCCAGCCGCTCGATCAATACCGGCTTGAATTTGGGGGGTGGTTCAGACCGCATCGCCTCGGCTGGGGGAAGCTTCATGACGGCGCGCACCGTTTTGATGGCACCAACCAAGGCGCCACCCAGGCTGATGAGGGTGGCGAGGGCAAAGACCTCTGTCGACATGACAAATTGCAGCGATGGAAAGCGGAAGAATTCTATATAAAGCGCGGCCATCCAGCTGCCGAACCACAATCCCATGGCAACACCGATGACCAGGCCAATGGCGGCAATGATCAAGGCAAGCTTGGCGTAATAAAGACCAATTTCAAATCCGGTGAACCCCAGGGCTTTCAAGACGCCGATCTGGCCACGCTCCAGATTGACCAGGCGGGACAGCACCATATGCAACAACAAGCCCGCTATGGCCAAAAAGATGACGGGGACGACATAGGTCATGGCCCGCAATTGGTCCAATTCGTTGCGTACAAACATGTCGGACACATGATGTTCGCGGCCATAGGCGCCAAGTCCGCCATAAGGCTTGGTCAACGTGTCGATAATGCGGATGATCTCATCTTCTTGGGCGCCCCTGGCAATTTTGATGACGGCATCGTTGAAAGCCCCATCCATGTCGTGGGCGGCCTCCAGCGCATCGCGGCCCATCCACATGACGCCAAAACGGGCATTGTCGGGCATCAGTGCGCCGGGCGGGATCATGTAGACAAATTCGGGTGACAGGGCGACGCCAACGACTTCCAGCGTCCGTTGGTGGCCGCTGATGATGGCCGATAGGGTGTCGCCTTCGCGCAGATTATTGGCGTCGGCAAAACTGTCGGCAATGATTACTTCGTTTTCACGGTAAGGCTCGACCAGCCGACCACTGCGCAGATGCAGGGCATTCAGGTCCGGTTGTTGCCCCTCGGGGATCGACACCAGCATCGCGGTGGCTGGTTCTGCCAGGCCGGGCACATCAAGGGTCGCACCGACAATGACGCGGGTCATGACCCGGTCCACCCCAGGGATGGCTTCGAACTGCCGGGCCAATGTCTCCGGCGCGCGTTTCACGCCGACAAAAATATCAGCGAACCGATATTCGTCGTAATAGACCCGCCGTGTTTCCTCCAACGAATTGATGACGCCAAAACTCATCACGAACGTGGCAACGCCAGCGGCCATGACCATGGCAATGGCCAGGACCTGCATCTTCATGGAGCCCAATTCGCGCAGCAGTTTTTTGTCCAGATTCCGTATGGTCACCAACTGATCTCGGACGGGTCGACCCGATGATCATTGGCCTCTATCCGGTCGATGTTACCGTCGGCAAAATAGATAACCCGGTCAGCCATGGCGGCAATGGCTGCATTATGAGTGATTACAACGGTCAGGGTTCCCAGTGTTTCATTGACCCGTTTTAAGGCCTCGAGCACCACTATGCCCGTCTTAATATCAAGCGCCCCTGTTGGCTCATCACACAACAAAACATCCGGGCGCTTGGCGACGGCGCGGGCAATGGCGACCCGTTGCTGTTCGCCCCCAGACATCTGTGCGGGAAAGTGCCCACTACGGTCGGTTAAATTGACAATATCGAGGGCTTCCTCGGCCGTCATGGGATCGATGGCAATTTCGGTCACCAGCGCGACGTTTTCCAGCGCGGTCAGGCTGGGGATCAGATTATAGAATTGGAACACAAAGCCGACATGGTTACGCCGGAATTTGGTGAGGGCGCTTTCATCCTCGTCAGTCAGATCTTCGCCCCTGAAGTTCACTGAACCGGCGGTGGCGTTGTCCAGCCCGCCCAGAATATTCACCAGGGTCGATTTGCCACTGCCGGACGGCCCCAACAGCACCACAAATTCGCCCTCATACAGATCAAGAGTTACGCCGCGCAGGGCGTGCACCAGCACGTCACCCATTTCATAGACCTTGGTCAGGCCTTCAATGTGGAACGCCAGAGACGCGCCTGAGTGTTCCTGCGGCGCGCTCATGGCAGATCTTCCACCAGCATGTAGTGGGTCAGATATCCAGACCTGGCGGCCGACCAGCGTTCAATGTCGAACTGGAAAATGGCGACAGCTGATGGGGGAAAAGCGCGCAATGCCATGAGTGCAATGTCGCTGTTGGACCCGTCGTTCAGTTCCAGGGCCAGATCGGCAATGCCAGGGTTGTGCCCCACCACCATCAGATTGTCGATGGTGGACTCGGTGCCATGAATGACGTTGAGTATCTGGGATGAGGACGCAAGATAAAGGGCTTCAAGACCCAGGGTCATAGGCTGGGGATCCAGATAATCGCACAGCCCAAAGGCAGTTTCGGTAGTGCGCTTGGCATTGGAATGAATGATCAGACTAGATCGGTGGCCCTCGGCCTGCAAATGCGCCCCAACTTTATTGACTGCAGCAATGCCTTTGCGATGTAGGGGGCGGCCCTTGTCCGTGTCGTTGTCGCCGTGGCGTTGGGCCTTGGCATGGCGCATCAGAATCAGCTTCTTCATGTCAAATGGCCTTGGCCCTGGCCCTGGTCCGGGGCGTGGCGTGGCGTGTCATTGTCGAACGGGATGCGCAACAGGCGCCACGGTGATCGCCATTCTGGCCCGCGATAGGTGGGCAGGCCGATGGTCATGGCGTCATGGCCATCAACAGGCTGGTCCTGATAGGTGCCAAACATCCGGTCCCACCAGGGCAAATTAAAGCCGAAATTATGGTTGTATTCAGCTGTGTGGACTGAATGGTGCACCCGGTGCATGTCGGGCGTCACCACAAACAGGCGCAACACACGATCAAGTGACGGCGGCAGGGCCATATTGGCGTGGTTGAACATTGACGTTGCATTCAGCACGATCTCAAAGATCAGCACCGTGAAGGGGTTGACGCCAAACATCAGGATCACTGCAAATTTGAAGGCCATGGAGACCAGAATTTCCAACGGGTGAAAGCGCAACCCGGTGGTGACATCGATATCGGTGTCTGCATGGTGCATTCGGTGTAGCCGCCACAAGACAGGCACTTTGTGCAACACCAGATGTTGGCCATAAACCGCGCCATCAAGGATCAGGAAACCCAACAACAGGCCCAAGACTTGCGGCAAATTTATTTGGTGTAGCAGGCCAAACTGGTTGGCCTCGATAAAGGCCGAAAAACCGACGGCGGTCAGGCCGACAATCGCAAAGACCAGGCGCAGCAGTACAGCATTGCCAATTTGGATGGACAGATTGCCAAACCAGCGAGACAATTTTGGGCTCGTGAGGCTTTTGCGTGGCCACAACACCTCGAACACTCCAAAAATTACAAACAGCCCAAAAAACAGTGATAGACGGATCACCGACTCTGCGTTCTGGACGACGGATTCCATAATAGGGACCGGTTCCTATACCATGCCGGGATGCATCAAGCGCCCCATGGCTTGTTGAGGGCACCGACGCCGCGCTCAATGCCGGCTGCCGTCAGCCGATCAAGGTTCAGCGCTTGCCGGATCATTTCCAGCACCCGCAGTTCTTCGGGCGACAAAGAGCCGTCGATCACGGCGATCTGGCAGGCCAGGGCATAGGCCGTGTCGGCAAGCTCGGTTGGTAACAGGTCGGCAGCCAGGGCAAGAACGGTCTCCAGACCATTATCTTCGGCCAGCAACGCGGCGCAGGTTTCGGCGGTGGCAGGCAGCATGGCCTCGTCAAAGGTGGCGAAGACGGGCAATTGGCGCACGGCCCGGCCGATGGATTTCAGTTCGGTATCTGTCATCTCGGAATCTGACGCAGAAACCAACACCATCAGGTGGATCAGTGCAGAGTGGTGGGATAATGCGTTGTCGTTCATATACTTCTCTTGAATAGTGCTAGCCCAGAATTTCACCGGAACAGTGCCGCAGCGCGACCCGTAACCTTCAAGATAGGGGGCCTGTGCAATGCCTTCAACTGCTAATGCTGGCAGGGGCTTGGTCGAAAAACTGGCGCGTCATCTCGACAGCATCCTTCAGGCCAATGCGGTCGACACTGACGCCGGGTGGAAAGGCCGTCAGCAGACGGCTGGGAGTCGCAGAATCCAGCATCACGAAAATGCCTTTGTCGTCGGCGCGTCGTACCAGACGCCCAAAGGCCTGTTTCAGTCGCAATCGGGCAATCATGTCATCGTAGTCGCGGTCGCCAAAGGCGTTACGGCGGGCGCGGTGAATGATCGTCGGGCGTGGCCAGGGCACCCGGTCAAAGACAATCAGGCGCAAGGCATCACCAGGCACGTCAACGCCGTCACGCACCGCGTCGGTGCCTAACAGGCAGGCGTCCAGATCTGCGCGGAAGATGTCGACCAGGGTTCCCGGGTCCAGGGCATCAACATGTTGGGCATAAAGGGGAATAGCAGCCTCGGCCAGGGGTTCAACCAGCGCGCCATAGACGCCGCGAAGGCGTGCGATGGCGGTGAAAAGTCCCAGTGCCCCGCCACCCGACGCCGTAAACAGCGCACGATAGGCAGCCGCCACCTGGGCCGGGTCGTTCTTGTTCACATCATTGACGATGATCACTTTGGTGTGGTCGATGTAGTTAAAAGGCGACGCGACACTCGATCGCCTCGCGGGTAAGGCCAAATGGTTAAATCCTGTGCGCATTTCGGCGCGGGACCAGTCACTTTCTTCATCCTCTGGGCTATTGTGGACTTCATCACGCAATGTGGCAGAGGTGACAACGACGCCGTGGGAGGCCTCTAGCACTGTACGGGCAAAGGGTTCTGTCGGATCGATCCAATGGCGGTGCAAGCCGCAATCCATCTCGCGATTGCCTGCACGAGACAAGGCAAACCAGTCGACAAAGCCTTCCTCGGGTCCCTGTTGCAGCGAATGCAACATCGATATCCACGGCAGCACCATGGCCTGGACACGCCACAACACGCCTTCGCTGGCAGCATCGAGCCGGATCTTTGACGACGAATCCAGGGTCTCGGCATGGTCGGCGATATGCTTTTTCAACAATCGCGCCAGCTCCTGCAAAGGCTTGCAGATGGCCTGCAAGGCGCGCTCAAATTCCTCTGCTGTTTCCAGCAATATGTCTGCCGGATCATTTGTTGGGGCCTCGAGCGAATAATTGTCTGACCCATTGGCCGATCGGGCGTGCACATGCGCGCGCAAAGCCCCCAGAAACTTTTCAGCCGGGCCGATGGGGTTGTTTTCGGCGAGCCGCGACAACCAGCCATCGCCCGGCAATTGCGCTGCGGCGCGGACGGCTTGCATCATGGCATCATTGGCCTGTTCATGGTCACCGACCAGGTCACCCACCCGTGTTTCCAGCCCGCGGGCGCGGCTGCGGCGGCTGCTTTCACCCCCCCGGATCCAACGCCGCAACTCTGATGTCTCAAGGCCCGTCAGGTGTGACGAAAAGGCGCTGTCAGCGGCGTCAAAAATATGGTGCCCTTCATCGAACACATAGCGCGTGGGCATGCCGTCTTCATGGCCATACCGGGCGGCGCGAACCATCACCAGGGCGTGGTTGGCGACCACCAAATCGGCATAGCGAGCTTTGCGGCTTGAGTGTTCGATGAAGCATTTGCGCCAATGGGTACACCCCGCATAAACACATTCGCCGCGCCGGTCTGTCAGGCCCGATGCCCGCGCAGTGCCCAGTCGTTGCAGCAACCAGCCTGGCAGGTCGCCGCCGACCATGTCGCCATCACGGGTATAGCGCGCCCAGCGCGCGACCAGCCCCAGGCGCACCAGATTGTCCGGCACCATCTGGGCACGCGCAACGGCTTCTTCCAGGTTCAACAGGCACAAATAGTTTTCCCGCCCCTTGCGAATAACCACTTTTTTAGCTTTTTCATCGCGGTCGGGATAGCGCCGATCCAGTTCCTGATCGATCTGCCGTTGCAGGTTCTTGGTATAGGTCGACAGCCACACGGGCGCGCCGTTTTTCTCGGCCCACAAGGTCGCCGACGCCACATAACCCAGCGTCTTGCCCACGCCTGTGCCAGCCTCGGCCAGTACCGCGTTGGGGGCACTGGCCACTTCGCGGGGCTGAAACGCACGGGCGACGTCCGCTGCATATTGGCGCTGGGGTTCGCGGTCCTCGGCACCCTCGCCCAACAACGATGTCAGGCGCTCCAAGGCCTCGCCCTCTTTGACGGGTTGGTCATCGGGGGGTGGTAGCGGGGCTTCGTCTTCCCACTCCGGCAAGTGCTGCCAGACGTTCAAGCCCGTGCGGCCGCCGGGGTTTTTGGCGGTAACGGCTTCACCCGATAGCGCAAAAACCACATCAGGGCCCCAGGCCCAACCGGCACGGGCCATGGTCTGGGCAATCAACAAAGTGTCCTGCTTGTCTGGGTAAGCGTCCTCGGCCAGTTGGTCCAGCATCGTCTTGGTCGCCAGAATAAGTGTGGCGGCCTGGTCGGCAGGGTCAAACCCAGGCGGCGACAGCGTCAGCGCTTCGGCTAGCCCCTGGGGCGTTGGCAGGCAAAACTGCGCCGGGTGGACAAAGGCAAACAAGTCCAGCACATCCAGTTGCCCGACCACGGCCTTTTGACGCAGATGGTTGGCTGTGCCCGGTTCATGGCAAATCAGATGTGTGCCTGTGGCCAGCCGGGCCTTGGCATCGGCCAGTGACAATGTGTCAACTTCGCCTTCACCCGTCAGCACCAGGGCCTCAAACGGGCCAACAATGATGGCGGCGCAGTCGCGCGCAAAGGGAGTGGATGGCAGGCTCATAGGGCTATTCTAAGCACTCAGAATCCCGTTGCAATCAAAAGCAATTGGTTGACGGGGGCGGGCGGAACCCTATACATCCTGCGCCACGTCATGCGCTGACAAAAATGTGGTAGAAAAGACCGTGGAAAACATACGCGATATCGCTGAAAACTCGAATGCCTGGCCCTTTGCCGAAGCCCGTAACCTGATCAAGCGGCTCGACAAAATAGGTAAACCGGCAGACGAGGCGGTCGTCTTCCAGACCGGCTATGGCCCGTCGGGGCCGCCACATATTGGTACCTTTGGCGAGGTCGCGCGCACAACCATGGTGCGCCAGGCGTTTCACGTGCTGTCCGACCGGCCGACACGGCTGATTTCATTCTCTGACGACATGGACGGCTTCCGCAAGGTTGCGCCCAATCTGCCAAATCAGGAAATGCTGATCGCGTCCCTTGGCCTGCCCCTGACCCAGGTGCCAGACCCTTGGGGCAGCAATGAAAGCTTTGGCGCGGTCAATAACGCACGCCTGCGCGCCTTTTTGGACCAGTTTGGCTTTGACTATGAGTTTCTCAGCTCGACCGAATGCTACAAATCGGGTCAATTTGATGAAACGCTGTTGAAGGTGTTGGCGCGCTATGACGCCATCATCAATGTCATCTTGCCGACATTGGGCATCGAGCGCCGCAAGACCTACAGCCCCTTCCTGCCGATCTGCCCCAAGACAGGTCATGTGCTGCAAGTGCCCGTGGTGGACCGCAATTTGGACGCGGGCACCATCACTTATGAGGAAGAAGACGGCAGCCAGACCGAAGTGCCCGTCACCGGCGGTCATTGCAAGCTGCAGTGGAAGGTCGATTGGGCCATGCGCTGGGTTGCGTTGGGCGTTGACTATGAAATGGCGGGCAAGGACCTGATCGATTCCGTGAACCTGTCGGGCAAAATCACGCGCGTGCTGGGCGAAGTCCCCCCCGCGGGCTTTAGCTACGAAATGTTCCTCGACGAACAGGGCGCCAAAATTTCCAAAACCAAAGGTAACGGCATCGCTATTGAAGATTGGCTGAAATATGCCGCGCCCGAAAGCCTGTCGCTCTATATGTTCCAGTCGCCCCGCAAGGCCAAGCGTCTGTATTTCGATGTGATCCCCAAGGCCGTGGATGAATATATCAAGTTCCTTGACGCCTATGAGGGCCAGGAACCCGACAAGCAGATCGGTAACCCGGTCTGGCACATCCATAATGGCAACCCGCCGTCAGAAGATATGCCCATCACCTTTGGTCTGTTGCTGAACCTGGTGGGTGCCAGCCACGCTGACAGTCCAGAAGTGCTGTGGAGCTTTATCAGTAAATACGCGCCCGGCGCGACACCGGCAAACCACCCGCTACTGGACCGGCTGGTTGGCTTTGCCATTGCCTATTACAAAGATTTTGTCGCCCCGACCAAAAGCTTCCGCGCGCCCGAGGGCAAAGAAGTTGCCGCCATCGAAGACCTGTTGGCGGTGTTGGAAGACATGGATGCGAACGCGTCCGCCGAAGACATCATGACCGAGATATACGAGATCGGAAAGAAGCACGAATTCGACCCACTGCGCGACTGGTTCAAGGCGTTGTACGAGACCTTGTTGGGCCAATCCCAAGGTCCGCGCATGGGGTCTTTCATCGCGCTTTATGGCATTGAAAATTCAAAAGCGCTGATTGCCCAGGCCTTGAAGGGGGCGCTGGTTTAAATCCAACCATACCACCCATCATCGTCACCCCGGACCACGATCCGGGGTCCATACCGCAGCGCAATATGACAGCCGTTTCTCATGGTGCGCGATCGATCCCGCATCAAGTGCGGGATGACAAAGTCTTATTGGATGGTTGCAACTTTTACCCAAACAGCTGGTCAACCGTGCGGTATGGGTCGTTGCCGTCCCAATTGTTGCCCAGTTCTTTGATCCGGGCAAACATCATCGCGGCCATATCATTGCGT
>SMVA01199258.1_pt1 | contig 20708 bp, 21 predicted proteins | sample 2456451 | NCBI WGS metagenome assembly SMVA01 (sample SAMN11095933, study PRJNA526329) | marine sediment metagenome | biome: Marine sediment; feature: Surficial sediment; material: Deep marine sediment; isolation source: Hadal surficial sediment | place: Pacific Ocean | collected 2014-05 | depth... | reverse complement strand
TTAGGGGATGAAGTTGTCTATCTCGTCCAAGTAAAACCTTATTCGTTCTTGTGTGATATCTAGCAGTTCCAACTGTTGTCGCACCAATTCAAGCTTATGCTCAATAATGCTAAATTGCGCTGTCACCTCTTTAGTGAACTCCCTATCTTCTACTGGATAGTTCTTTGAGGCCGGAAACGTTACTAGGTTTAAATCTTGTTTGTTCATAATTACTCCTAAATCTACCCTTTTATATGCAAATGAAAGGCCAACTTTAAGTGGTTGATATTGCGTAATTCTAGGTAGTTAAGTGTCTAATTCTTGGGCATTTCTGAACACTTTTTTTACACCTAAAAAAATTTGTACATTTTGGCTATAATTGAAATTAGGGAGGATTTTTATGAGTGATCAACGGATTGATTGTCTAAAATGCAAACACTACTTCACCAGTTGGGATCCGGAAAGGCCTAGGGGATGCCGGTTGTATGGATTTAAATCCAAGGACTATCCCAATTCTGCAGTGATTAGGGAAACCGGAGAGGATTGTCTATCATTTGAAGAAAAGTTTTGTCCTAAATTGAATCCTGAGGAATAGAAACCTCTTTCTTTAACTCAAAATAACTAGGCCCTCTAGTGGTAATTTTGGCCCCGCCTAAACAGATATTTCCCTTATAAAATACGATTGATTGTCCGGGAGTAACTGCTCTTTGAGGGGTGTTAAATGTTACTAGCAACTCTCCATCTTCATTTTTTTCAATAGTGCAAACTTGGTCTTTTTGCCTATAGCGAATCTTGGCCTGACAGGTGAAGGGGGTTTTAATTTCTTGCTCTGGATTTATCCAAGTGATATCTCTCGCTTTTAGATAGTCACTATAGAGGGCCGGGTGCTCTGATCCTCTTTCCACAGTAACGGTATTAGAAGAGACGTCTTTATCCACCACATACCAGCGCTCTCCCGGGCCACCGAGTCCTAGTCCCCGCCTCTGTCCAAGGGTGTAGAAAACTGCTCCTGAGTGGATGCCCTGAACCTCTCCCTTAAGGTTTATAAAGTTACCGGGTTTGGTTTTTAGGTATTGTTGTAGAAAAGGTTTGAAATTCCTCTCACCTATAAAGCAGATTCCTGTGGAGTCTTTTTTATGCTTGGTTTTAAGGTTGTATTTTTCTGCCAGTTCACGGACCTTGGTCTTTGGCAGGTCTCCTATGGGAAATAGTACTTTTTCGAGCACTGAAGATTTAATTGCGTGGAGAAAATAGGATTGATCCTTACCTGAATCCTCACCTTTTATGAGTGTTGCTTCGTGGTTTCTACAATAATGTCCGGTGGCCACGTAGTCGGCACCTAGCTTGAGTGCCTTCTTAAAGAAGACGTCAAATTTGATCTCACGGTTACAGAGGATATCCGGATTGGGGGTAAGGCCTTTTTCAAAGTCGTGGAGGAATTCAGTGAAGACTCGTTCTTTGTACTCTTTAACAAAGTTCACACTATAGTAGGGAATATCGATTTTTTCACAGACTGCTTTAACATCTTCGAACTCTTTAGCGGACTGGCAATTACCGGAGCTATCCAGCTCTTCCCAGTTCTTCATAAAAAGACCTATGACCTTGGCACCTTGTTCTTTTAAAAGAACAGCACAAACAGAGGAATCAACTCCTCCAGACATACCAAGTACTACTGTTTTTCCCTTTAAATCCATGGAGGATATGTAGCATAAATCCTTGGTAAATCAAGCAGATGTGGCCATTTCTTCAATGAAGATGGGAAGCAGTTTGGACAGATAAGGAAAAAATACGGGGGGACATTTCACTAATTTCAGCTTTTTACCCCGCTTGATATTTTCCAGGGTAAAAGTGAATGAATCCTCCACTTTCTCCCAGGCCAGGACATAATCAGATCTTTTATGGCCATGATTTCCCATCTCTGGATCAGAGTTGTCTCCAAGTTTAGCAGACAATTGGTGCAGGGGTATCTTGAATTCTTTTTCCACTTTGGCCTTTAGCAGTTCGCCTTCATAGTATAGAATATCACGATAATCTTTCTGCCCTGAGAGGTTACTTTTAAAGCTTCCTTCTATTTTTTCTATTTGTTTTTTTAATTGCTCAATTTCCATAAAAATTCCTATAGTCTAAAAGTATCAGTTATTGGAGGAGCATCTTTGTAGCTTTCCTCAACCAGGGCGTGACCTATTATTTTGCTTCTAATATAGAACACTAAAGGCGCTCCCCGCTCAAGAGCAGAGGTGATGGGTTTTTCCAGTTCAAAATAGGCCATCCCATTATTACTGAAATATAAAATACCGGGTAGTTTTTCTTTTGCAAATGGGTCTAGCGCCACCTGAGTGTGGATAGGTTTAGATACGTCTAATTCCGTGTAGGATTCAAACTTTTTTAGAATTAAAATTTTTTGTTCATGCTTCCAATTCCTAGCAACCTTGATCTCATTTTTATTGGGATCCATGGACACGATTTCATAGCTTGGATCAACTTCATTAAAAGTACACCTGATATCTTTTTGCCCCAATTTATAACGGTATATTCCATCGTGTTCACCAAGGGGTAGATCCTCAAAATACTCTATTAGGCTTCCTCTAGGCCTTAAACTCTCCGGGGTGTGGGACTCAATATAGCTTGGTAAAAAGGCCTCATCCATGAGGCAGATTTTCGGGGCAGTTCCCTCTGCCTTTTTTCCTAGTAATGATTTTGCAATTTTAACTATTTCTGCCAGTGCCAGTTTTCCAAGCGGTAATAATAAACGCTCCAAATAAACATTTGTGAGCCCCGTAAGGAAAAAAGATTGATCATTTTCCAGATCAAGGGCCTGTGAAAGATAAAAACTATTGGTTGTTAAACTTTTGGATACCTGTGCCAAGTGACCTGTTGCCACGAAATTAATCTTTAACTCATCTGCTTTTTGGGCCAGCAGGTCCATTCTTACCTGATTGCAATAGACACAAGGAATAAGGGCCTCACCTGATAATTTGGCGGCCACTAATCTATCAATGACAAATTGTTTGTAATAATCCTTGCCATCAATTTTAACTAAGGGAATTTCTAAAAGGTCACAGTACTTTTGAACTATTTCCTCATCATTTTGATGACAGCTACTTCTCATTGAGTAGGACTCTCCATCTAAACTTGGAATTTGTATCAAGGCCCCGGTTACCTGATCCCCTTGCTTTTTTAAAATATATGCAGCAACCAGAGATTTTATTCCACCTGAGAAAGATACTAGTACCGTTTTATTTTTTTTCATTAGAGAAATTATATCCTGAGTGAAATGAAATTAGAAACATTAAAGTTGACATGAAAGGACATCTAAAATGATAATGCTTCCATGGATTTTAAAAAGCGAACCACAAAATTAAACTTCATTGATGTTTTCTCTGGTGCGGGTGGATTATCCTGTGGCCTTGAGATGGCGGGGCTTAATTGTTTACTCGGAATTGACTATGATAAGCATGCTATGGCGACCTTTGCTAGAAATCATCAAAAAGCAAAAATTTTCTGTGGTGACATTCGTGAAATAACGCCCGAATTACTCTTAGCATTAACTGGAAACAAACAAATTCATGCCGTAGTTGGTGGGCCACCTTGTCAGGGGTTTTCTACCGTAGGCAACGGTGATCCAGGAGATAAAAGAAACTCGCTTTTCATGCAGTTTCTTCGAATTACCAAAGAAGTAAATCCTTATTTTATAATTATTGAAAATGTAACAGGACTTTTGGCCAAGAAAAATGAAAAGAGTCTAAAGGCCATTATTAAAAAGTTTTCCTCCATGGGATACAATCTAGATGTTCGTGTTTTATCATCCCAAAACTATGGCGTTCCCGAAATAAGAAGAAGGACTATCTTTGTTGGGACTAGAATAAATAACCAGTCACAGTTTCCTAAACTTGATTTTGATACCTATCGGGGAAAAAAATATATTCCACCAGTCACAATTGGTGACGCCTTTAAAAACTTAAAAGACAAAAACGGAAATGTTTATAATCATGATTTAGACTGTGCACAGATACCTAATAAACTAGACCTCTCTAGATTAAAATTAATTCCCGAGGGCAAGGGTATCAGATATCAAAGAGATGAAGAAAAATACTTCCCTAAAAGGTTACGGCTAGATGTGGACTGGAAAAATATAAGAGAAAATCGTTTCCGCCAAACCAAATATCAGCGTTTAGATCGAAAACTACCCTCTCCAACAATTATGACCCATCGACATAGCTACTACCATCCAACGGAGGATCGCTATCTCACCCAAAGAGAAGCGGCACTCTGTCAAAGTTTTCCCAACGATTTTGTCTTTTGCGGCCCTGTATCCGCACAGTGGAGACAGATTGGAAATGCCGTTCCGCCACTACTTGGTAAGGCCATCGGTAGAACCTTAAAAAAAATGTTCAAAGAAGCAGATCCTCAACTTTTGGAAAAAAAGACTACTGGAATAGTTCCTAAGAAACAAAATATTTTAAATAACAGAAGTCAGGCCTTTAACTATCGATAGATTATTTAAATAGACTTAACTTCATTTCCAAGTCTTTTTTCATTAGATCGTAAGTGGCATTATCCGTGAAGTTTTTCTGAGTCAAAGAACCGGCATTTTCCACTAAGGTTGCAGGACACCCTCCCTTTTTCACTTTATCCAACATTTTTTCTGCTTGGTTTATATTGGCCATGGCCACTTTTATCCATTCCAAGGATTTTTCATAGAGCGCTTTATGGGTTTTTCTCTGATCAGATTCCTTGCCTCTTCGCAAATAATTTTGAGCGGTAATATAGGAGCCGTTGGCGTTATTTCGCTCTTTAACCGCCTCATTGTAATCCCTCACACATCTTGCTACGTCCCCGTGGACGGAAAAAGTGAACAGAAATAGTAGGATACATTTTACCAGTATTTTCATAAGGGCCTCCCTCTTATAGAATTAATTATATACTTAATTGGTAGGCGAACCTATGAAAATTATCTTTTGGGCCATCCTCTTTAGCTTTTCCTTTAAAGTTTGGGGTAACAAATGTCTGGAGAATCGAGCGGCGATAAATATGGGGGCCTATAATACCAAACTCGTCGTGGGCCAGATTGATTTTTGCAAAATTAAAATAGTTAAGTTTCTACTAGAAAAAGAGGTTGTATTAAACTTTGCAGACCCCCTGAAAGGAAAATCTGAAGTTTCCCTTGCCTTGCAAATAAGTGCCATGGAAAAGCTAAAAAAGATGGTCGATTTGGCCAATAGATTTAATCCCGTACATATAGCCTTTATTCCCTCCAAATTTTTTAAAACCACGACTAACTATATGTCTTTTTTTAAAAAAATCAGGGAAGACCTTAAGGTAAAAATCTTTCTTCCCGACCTTGAAACTGAGGCCATCTTGGGTTTTCTGGGAGTTAAGATAAAATATCCCCAAGCACCCAATAAGCTTTTAGTATGGGACATGGGGGCCAATGGTTCGAACTGGACCATGCTGGATAAAAACCTGGATTTCAAAGTCTATTTTGAAAAAATGAATCCCAAAACCTTTAAAAATATGGTGATCGAGGGTGTGCTTAAAAAAGATTATAAACAAGTGAATAGTCCAAATCCCTTGGGGGACAAAAATGCTAAAAAGGCCTTGGATTTAATAAAACTCTACACCTCCTACAATACCCCTGAAATGCTTAAAAAAAGGGCGAAGGAATTTAAAGTGGTGGGAATAGGTGGTTTCCACAACAAAAGTATCATGAACCAGTTAGGTGTAGGTGGTTCTAGCTATAATCTAAAACAACTAGAAAGTGCCCTCGGCAAAGTATCTTCTTTAAGCGACAAGGAGATCAAGGGCCCCTTCCCCTCCTATCAGGTCACCAATTTGATCCTGGCAATGGGCCTTTTAAACACCCTGGGGTTGGACCAAATTTACACCACGAACGTCAATGAGGCGCATGGCGCCTTAATGTATCCAAAATACTGGAAAATAACATCTAAATAGCTGTTTTTATGTAAAAGTTCATAAGCACAGCTTATGATGACCTGTTATGACAAATAATTATATATTTTTGCATATATGACCTATAACTAGGCCATGAAAAAAATAGTTATAGCTTTAAGTTTGATTTTTACCGGCCAGGCCTTCGCCCAGGGAAGCATTACTTTCCATGGAGAGAGCGCTTTTAAACTTGCACGGGAAATTACTGAAAGTGCTAACTTTTCATGTGACCTAAATCCAGTTAATCCCACCTGTATAATTAAGGTCAAAGTCATAGAGGGTAAGGGTGGAAGATTGATTTTTTCCGGAGAGGTTGCGGCAGATTTACTACAGCTAGAAGGGTTCGACGGACTTAGATGTGGTACCTTTGCCAACCAGGACGCTTTCTGCCAACTAGAACCAGGACCTGAGATCTCTTATGATCAAGGTACCTTTGGGGATGAAGAGCAAAAGATTAGACCTTTTGGATTTAAAGTTTCTGTTAAGTAGAAGCCTTAAGGTAATTTAATATTTCGACATAAGTTTTAAATACTGGCGCTTGGGCCTTACTCAGATCACTTCCCCTGGTAATATGAATCGGCCTAAGACCCGGTATAAAAAGTTCATCCGTCACCTTATCCCCAATCATAAAACTCTTATCAAGATCAATTGGATATTTCTCACAAGCTTTTAAGGCCATTCCCGGATAAGGCTTTCGCATAAACGAATACTTTTTATACTCTCCTACTCCATGAGCGTGGTGATAAGGACAAAAAAACCAATCATCAACAATAGCGCCTTTTTTCTTAAGTTCCGCGGACATATAGGAGTGCAAATTTTTGACCTCATCCTCGCTAAACATGCCCCGACCGACACCGGATTGATTGGTTAAAACCACTACATACCAATCTTTCTCGTTAGCAAATTTGATAATATCCACGATACCCTCATAGAAGGTTACCTGTTCTGCCTTATGCACATAGTTTTTATCATCATTAATCACCCCATCACGGTCTAAAAAAAGTGCCGGTCTTTTTTCTCCCTCATTTTTTTTTGGCAGGGGAATGCCTGTTAGCTTTTCAAGCGGAAGTACTCCAGTATCAAGATATTTAAGAAGTATATCCTTTTCCAAAAAGAAGGCCCCGGCCAATTCATAACCATCAGCATAGTCACCTGTAGTGATTTCTTCAATAGCTCCATTTCGCTTTAAAAGGTATGGACCCTTATTAAATGTAAGACCCACCAAGTTTGGTTTTAAGTGATTTAAAAAGAAGTCTTCGTCTACCGGAGCGGTTATATAGACAAACTGCTTTAAAGAAGATCTCTCCACTTGTTTTATAACTTCAAGAGGATCTCCCCTTAGAATTTCAAAGTCCTCCATTAAACGTTCTCCTTTATGGAGCAGTTTATCTTTACCGCCGGAGTGGTAAAAATATTCATCGGCTTAACTCTTATTTGTAGCGTGAGTTCACCCGCCTTAATTTCAAAGGAACTTAAATTTTTCTTTATCTTCTCAATCTTAAAATCTTTTAAATTATGCACCAAACTACTTCCCGTAAAAATTTTTATTCCCTTCAGGTGATACTTTTGCCCATTTTCGATTCCATGGAAGCAGGTTGCCTGAATCATTTCCTTACTGCCAAATCCCATTATGGGATAAAGGCAGGCCTTTAACTTCTCTGGAGAAATAGCATACATTTCTAAAAAGATTTCATAAATTTCGCCAATAACCTCGGAATAGAATTTCAAAATTTTAGGTCTCATCTCGGCGGGCACTTTACCAGGCAAATGAGAGTGATCCCACCTATCGTCGAACTCACCTCTAAAATCCATTCCCTCCAGCTCATAGAGCTCATGGCCCATATTCTTAAAAGACAATTTAAGCGCCTCATTTAACTGAGTTTGCCATAAAGGGGCCTGATAAAAGGTTTGAAAGTATTTAACCAGAAAGCTTTTGACCCCTCCACTTTTGGTATTTACAAAGGCCTTGGTTTTACACAATTTTACACTTATCGGAACCGGTCTTTTCCCTTTAAAAACCAAAAGATCGGCCTCATTTAAACTATGACGATGTCCCCCGGCCTTCCCGATAACTAGTAGATTGTCCGGTTTATCAGGTAAATGGGGAATTAACTCTCTAGCAAGAGAGTCTGCCAGTTGTGGTAGCTTGCTAAACAAGGTTGGATCATTTTTACGCAGCCAATTTTCGTATTCCACCAGTTGATTTTTGATCTGCCCGCCAAAATTTTTATAAAACTGGGGTAAAATGCCCTTTTTAAACGCCAAGCTTTGACCTACCAGGTATTCAAAAAGGTTTCCTTTCAATTCATTTAAGAGTGCCTCTTTTTGGGAGGGTGTATTGTATTCCATAAATTGCTAAACATAGAGGGTTGAATGTCATGAAATTTATATGATAATTGCAGAAAAATCGCAAGATTATCAGGCGTATCAAAAATAATAGTATAGAGTGGGCCTCATGTTAGATTATTTTTTAGGCCATTTTATTTATCTAGTTATGATCTCTCTCCGCTCCACTTACCGTTTTCGATATACAGGTCTAGAAAATTTTGAGGAGGCCAAAAAAATTAGTAAAAATCAAGGACTAATATTTGGCTTTTGGCACCAAAACCTAATTCACAGTATTCTCGCTCAAAGGGGGAAATACCATCAAATATCAGGCATGGCCTCTCATTCAAGAGATGCCAACGCGATGGCCATAGCGACCGCCAAACTTGGCATTCATGTGGTTCGTGGATCTAGTGCAAAAAATGGTGTGAATAAGGGTGGAAAGGCCGCCCGAGACCAAATGCTTGAGCATATGAAAAATGGCATTATCGGAACCCTCACGATTGATGGGCCCAAGGGACCAGCAAAAGAAGTAAAACCAGGAGTTATTGATATTGCTAAAAAATCGGGCTGCGCTATCATTCCTTATTTAGTTATTCCCAAGTCTTACTGGGCCTTTAAAAGTTGGGATCGTTTCAGATTACCAAAACCCTTTTCTAAAATTATTGTTCATTATGGTAGGCCTATTGTCGTCTCTAAAGATTTAGAGGGAGAAGAGTTTTCCAAAGTCTGTGGAAACTTAAAAAATACTCTTTTGTGCGATGAAAAATTGATTGATGGTTACTTTGAGAAGTTTGCTGAGCTTTCCAAATCTAATTTCTGCCCTAAGGGGACAAATAATTAAAATTTAAGGTTTTCAAAGAAGGTTCTGTGAACTAAATTGGTGGGAAAAATAAATTTCACGCGGAGGATTGATGAGTGGTTTTCCAAAAGTCCTAGAATCCACACAAGACCTATCAAAAGGTCAAATTAGCACGCTTCTCTCTATGGCCAAATCGTTAAAAGAAGGCCAAAACACCCCCTTTTTTTTTGACCAGGAACAGCGACCATTTCTTGCCACATTATTTTTAGAAAACTCCACTAGAACCAAAACCTCATTTGCCATTGCCGCTTTAAAATTGGGTGCGCATTATATTGATTTCAACGTTTCTACTTCTAGTCTTTCAAAGGGTGAAAACCTTGAAGAAACTCTCCTTACCTTGAAATATCAGGGGGTTGATGCCTGTGTCATCAGAACTCCCAACTCTAACGAGCTAGATAAGTTTAAAAAAGATCCCCCACTGTGTCTTATTAATGGTGGAGATGGCACTAACCAACACCCCACCCAGGCGCTTTTAGATCTATTTACCTTATTTGAATTGGGTCTAGATCCCCAGGGAAAAACCGTGGCCATCGTGGGAGATATTGCCCACTCTCGGGTGGCCAATAGTTTGGTGGATTTATTGCAAAGATTTGGCGCAAAAGTGATCTTTTGCGGCCCAGAAGAATGTCTGCCCAAGTCAACTACCGGCGCGGTGATGGTTACTGAATCCTTGGATGAGGCCTTAGAACTAAGCGATGTGATTTATACCCTAAGAATACAAAAAGAACGACATACGGGGCCTACCGCCTACTATGACAGCTACCATAAATTATTCGGGCTCAATTTGAACAAGATAATGGGACTTAAAAAAGGACCTGTCATTCTCCACCCAGGACCAGTGAATATTGGAGTGGAGCTTTCCGCCGATGTCTTAAAATCCCCATTTTATAAGGGATACGAGCAAGTAATAAATTCAATCTATATGAGAATGGCAATTATCTCTGCTATGTTAGGAAATTAAGATGATAAATGAAATTAAATTTCAAAAATCCTTAAAACAATCAAAGGTTTACCTCCATTTTGAGGACGGAAAGACTTTTCCTGGTTTTGTGAACCGGCCTGCATATGACTCTCAGTTAAATGAAGGAATCTGGGGTGAAGCTGCTTTCACTACGGGAATGACGGGATATGAAGAAACCATTACCGACCCTTCTTTTCTCGGCCAACACATCCTTTTCACCAATTCCCATACTGGAAACTACGCATCAGATGAAAGGGTAAGACAATCAAATAAGGCCCACTGCACTTCCATTATTTCAAGAAACTTTTCGCCTAATATATTTTTACAAGCAGTTGAAGTTCCTCTGATAAGTGGAATGGATACCCGTGGACTTACCAAATATTTAGTCAACTCAGGCACCTCTCACAAATCCGTATTATCTTTATCTGAGCACTCTCCCTCCAAAGAGGAGTTTAAAGCGGCAAGACTTGTTTGCAGTGAACTAAGCAGAGTAAGCCAAGACGGCCCTGAAGTATTAGTGCCTGGAGATAACCCTATTGTGGTTATCAACTATGGGATTAAAAATGCCATCTTAGAAAATATCAAATCCATGGGATACCCTGTTGTCACCTTAGGATATAATACCTCGGCCGAGCAGGTGATGAGTTATAATCCCCGCCTAATATTTTTATCTAACGGCCCTGGGGATCCAAGGGACTACCAAAAAGAAATGGAAGTCGTCCGGGAGCTATTTAAGTTTAATATTCCCGTGCGTGGAATTTGTCTAGGCCATCAGTTGATCTCTCTGGCCATTGGTGCTGAGATAGAAAAGCTGTCTTTTGGCCAAAGGGGCGCCAACCATCCCTGTCTAGACAGGGTAAGTGGCCAGATTGTCATTACTTCACAAAACCATGGCTATGCCACCAATGAAGCGTCGCTTGAGAGAATTTTAAATGATAATATTTTAAATCGAGAACTCTTTATCAGTTTCAAATCGCTATTTGATAGATCAGTGGAAGGAATCGCTACCACTGATCATTTTTTAAAATCTGTTCAGTTCCACCCTGAAGCAAATCCTGGGCCTTTAGATGCAGGACCTTTTTTCACCGAGATTAAGACCTTTTTAGAAAACTTAGATAACCCAAAAATTGAAACAAAAAGTTTATTTCCACTGTTAGATGTAAGCACTAATATAAAAAAAGAAATTCCCTATAAGAAAATCCTTTTAATTGGCTCAGGGCCGATTAAAATTGGTCAGGCCTCCGAGTTTGACTACTCCGGAACTCAGGCCTGTAAAGCTTTAAAAGAGCTGGGAATTGATGTCGTGCTTTTAAACTCCAATCCGGCCACTATCATGACTGACCCGGAGATGGCCTTTCGAACCTATATTGAGCCCATCACCAAAGAAGTAATCAAAAAAATCATTATAAAAGAAAAAGTTGATGCGGTTTTATCCACCATGGGTGGGCAGACTGCTCTTAATATGTGTATTGATCTGGAAAAAGAACACTTCCTAAAAGAACATGATGTTGCTCTACTCGGGGCGAATGCCTGGACTATTGAAAGAACCGAAGATCGATCACTTTTTGCCCAAGAGCTTAATACCTTAGGATATCAAACGGGAAAAAGGTTTACCGGCGACTCACCAGATGCATCGCTCAAACTTGCCAAAGAAGAAGTTGGCTACCCCTTAATTATTCGCAGAGATTTTGCTTTAGGTGGGAGAGGATCTGCTCTTTGTAAAAATGAAGCAGAGTTAAAAGAAGTATTTACTAGCACAGATCTTAAATTCCCCATAACGATGGAAAAATCTTTGGTGGGTTGGAAAGAGATTGAACTTGAGGTCATGGTCGATAAGGATAAAAATGGTGTTATCATTTGTTCCATTGAAAATGTAGACCCTTGTGGCATTCACACTGGTGATAGTATCACCGTTGCTCCTGCACAAACTATTAGTGATCGCTGCTACCAAAACCTAAGATCCATGTCACTGCATATTGCAAAGCACATGGGTGTTGTGGCCGGTGGGGCCAATGTACAATTTGCCATCAATCCAAGCGATGAAGATGAAATTATCGTAATTGAGATGAATCCACGAGTTTCTCGGTCATCCGCTCTAGCTTCTAAGGCCACAGGATATCCCATCGCCAAAATCTCAGCTCTTTTAGCGGTTGGCTATACCTTAAAAGAAATTTTAAATGATATCACCAAAGCATCACCTGTCGCCTTTGAACCGACCCTTGATTATGTGGCGATAAAAATACCAATTTTTCCTTTTAATAAGTTTCCCACTTCCTCAAGAGAGCTTGGGCCGCAGATGAGATCTGTGGGAGAAGTACTGGCGCTTGGTGGAAGTTTTAATGAGGCCCTTTTAAAGGCATTTAGATCCTTAGAAATGGGACTTGAGATTCCCTCCATATCTCAACTTAAAAATATACCCATTCCTCTTACTAAAGATTATGTGGGAGCAAGGCTCTCTAAGTTTTGGGAACTCTCCATTTTAACTTGTCTAGATGGCCTGCGGCTTGGCATGAGCGTTGATGAGATTAATCAAATGACCGCTATCACACCATGGTTTATCAACCAACTCTTACAAGTGGTGGAGGCAGAAAAAGAAATTGAACACGATAAGGTTAATGGGGATATTTTAAATGATGTAGAAAAATTTAGATCCTATAAGGCCTTGGGGATGAGTGATAAACATCTGGCCATGCTAAAGGGTAAAACCCAAAAAGAGGTTTTGGCCTACAGAATGGAAAATGATATCTTTCCTGTCTATAAAGCGGTGGATACCTGCTCGGGTGAATTTAACGCCCAAACACCTTATTTTTACTCCACTTATACTACTGGTAACGAGGCCCATTCATTAAGTGTGAATGATAGATCCATAATAGTGCTTGGTTCCGGCCCAAATAGAATCGGTCAGGGGATTGAATTTGATTATTCTTGTGTAAAATCTTGTCAAAGATTATCCGAGAAAAACATCAAGGCAATTATGGTTAACTCTAACCCAGAGACCGTCTCCACTGATTATGATAGCAGTGACCGGTTATACCTCACACCCCTATACTCTGAGGATTTGCTGGATATTTTCTTAAATGAAAAACCAGAAGGAATTATCGCCTCTTTTAGCGGTCAAACCGGAATTGGGATTAGAAAGCATATCGAAAATACTTTTATTAAAGATTTCGCCACCTTTAATTTTCTAGGGCCCACGCTTACAACCTTGAACCTAACTGAAGATAGAAAACTTTTCGCCCGAGAAATTGAAAAAGTGGATCTCGCTCAGACCAACTCCGTGGAGGTACGTGGTTATAAAAATATGGTAAATGCCATGATTGAAATTGGCTTTCCCGTTATTATCCGTCCAAGTTACGTTATTGGCGGGGAATCAATGTATATCTTTTACTCTTTTGACGACATAGCTGAGCTTCCTCCAGAGCACTTACATAGTCTGCAAAACTCAGATACCACTTATCAAATAGAAAATTACCTGGAAAATTCTTTTGAATACGATGTGGATTTAATCAGAGATAATTTTGGAAATTGTGTCTTTACTGTCTGTGAGCATATTGAACATGCTGGAGTTCACTCTGGTGACTCGGGAATGATCTCCCCTCCAGTTGCCTTAACTGAGCACCTCTATAAAAAAATGAAAGAGATCACCATCGCTCTTGCCAAGCAGCTGGAAATCATAGGCCCCATCAATATTCAATACGCGGTTAAAGATGAAAAAATTTATTGTGTAGAGGCCAATCCTCGTGGTTCAAGAACCCTGCCTTTTTTATCCAAGGCCTATAATGTATCACTACCAAGTATCGCTACTGATGCCATGCTAGGAGAGAAAATTGAGTCTTGGGACCGAGAGGTTGCAGACTTTTTCTGTGTTAAACAATCGACCTTCCCCTTTGATAGATTTATCCAAGATAATATTATCTTAGGGCCTAAAATGCGCTCCACCGGGGAAACATTTGGCGTTGATTATGATAAGGAAATTGCGATTTTAAAATCCTACCTTGGGAATTATCCAAACCTTATAGGTCCGGGAAAAATCCTTCTCTCCCTGGCCGATAAAAATAAAAAGATGATTCTACCCTACCTAAAGATTCTCCATCAAAGTGGTTATCAATTTGCCGCCACTCCAGGAACCTGGAAGTATATTAAAAAACAAGGTATTCCCTGTGAGTTGGTCTCTAAAATCAACGGCCCTGAGCAAAGTGGAACACCACTGCTTGAAATTCTCAAAGATGAAAATTTGAAAATGGTGCTAAATACGCCACTCAATCAAGGAAGCTCAAAATCCGATGGTGAATGTATTAGAAATACCGCCATCGCCTACGGAGTCCCTTGCTTTACTCGGGTGGAAAACATTTGTGCTGTTATTGAATCACTAATGAACTACTCTGAATCAAGAATGTCTCCCATCTCGTTACAAGAGCTACCAAATTTTGGAAACAAGAGATGAAAAAGATCATCGTGGCCCTTGATAACTTATCAGAAGAAGAGATTTTCACCTTTTTAAATAAGTGGCCTGCAGACTCAAAACCTACCATTAAGATAGGTCTTGAGATGTTTTGTTTAAAAGGCCCTGAGTTTGTAAAAAAAGTCTACAATCGCTGTGGCGCAGACATCTTCTTGGACCTAAAGCTTCATGATATCCCGCAAACGGTAAAAAAAGCGGTTAAATCCCTCGCAGGACTTCCCATAACTCTGCTCACCGTTCACCTGAGCGGTGGACAGAAAATGCTGGAGATGGCGCAGCAGCAAGCTGAGATTTCTTTACCCGGCGTTTCCATTCTTGGCGTCAGCTATTTAACCTCCCTGGGAGAAGATGATTTTTCTCAGATTTGGGGAATAAAACCCGAGGACATTAATACCGCCTTTCAAAGGCTTTTTAATTTGGCCTATAGCTCTGGGATCGGCGGAGTTGTCTGCTCACCTCAAGAATTAGAACTGCTGAGCTCCTTAGGAGAAAAACACGGACGAAAATTAATAAAAGTGACTCCCGGTATTAGATTTTCAGATGAAATTTCTGGGGGAAAGACTCAAGATCAAAAGCGTGTTGAAACACCTGATTCCGCACTTGGTAAAGGTGCTGACTTTTTAGTCATTGGTAGATCATTAACTAAGGCCGAAAATTTAAACGATCGCATCGAAACCCTTAAAAAACTTCTTTAAACATTTTTGACGGCAGGGGTTCCCCTCGTTATCATTTAGCCCATGATCCGTTTACTACCATTAATGCTATTACTTTTTTCTGCCATATCCTATGGCGCTCAAACCGCTTACGTAAAAACGGCACGGGCGGTTATCTATTCCGACAAAGAACTAAGCTCACCAATTGGTTATGTTAGAATGGGCAGAAAGCTTCGGGTTGGTGACGTTAAAAGACAACAAGGAAGTGTACTTCCAGTTATTATAAGCGGTCGAATCGCCTATATTGAAATTAAAAATCTCGCCCTTCCAGAATCAAAATCCTTGGAAGAGAAAGGACATATTTCCCATATAGAAGAAGAAGAAAGGCCATGGGAAGAAATTTGGCTGAGTGATTCCCATCTCCGAGTTGATGTGGCCTTTGTGGCCCCTGGCAGTGAATGGGACCAACTCACTGCCAGCATAGGCAATTCATCAGGCCTTATGGTAACCATTCCCGTGATGTGGGAGCTTAGACCTCTAGATTGGCGCTGGAATTTTGATATCGGCATGTCGGTTAACACCTTAAGCTCCGGCCAAGACATTAGTATGCTTGCTCTAGGGGGAGAATTTTGGGCGCAATACTTGCTCATTAAATCTAAAAAATTCTCCCTTGACCTAAGAGGTGGTTACCTACTCTCCCTAGGGGGAGTCAAAATTCGTTATTCCTGGACCGGTGAGACCAATAATGGAAGTTATTGGGGTTATGTACTAGGGGCCCAAGCAAGATTTTTTAAAGGCAGTAGGTGGGAGCTCAACTTAGGTTTTGATTGGCGCAGAATGATCATGCAGGACCTAAATAATCTCACTCTTCCTAACGGTAGTGTTTACGCTTTAAGGCATATGGGTGGGATTTCTCTTTTTATAGGAACTAATTTAACCCTTTAATCCATTTCTAGGACGCCTTCTTCTGATTCTAATCCTTGGTCTTGCTTAGACTCTTTCAGGTAAAAGTCTATTTTTTCTTCTTTGGTCAAACTATCCTCATCCAATTCGGTATTTTCCACTTCTTTTGTGGCCTCTTTTATAATTTGTTTATCCCTTTCATCTAGTCCAGTCGGTTGTGCCGACTCTTCATCTCTTTCGTACGCTTTCTTCTCTTCAATTTTAAATTTTCTTTTCCCGTACTGGTACAAGGGAGTTAAAAGCCTTGCATTGTCAGGTCTTTTTTCCAAATCTCTTATCATTGCCAGGTAGTAGGTAAGATCATCTGGTACGTGGGTGAAACCAGCATATAGATAAGTAAAACCCACTGAGCTTATTTTCTGTGCATAGGTGAGAGCACGAAAATCGTTATAGGCCTCAATCCTTTTGTCTTCATAGCTTTTTTGCAGCTTTAAAATACGCAAAAACCTGGTGCGGATAGCATCGGCCATCAAGCTACCTTTTTTAACCCGGTATTTAAAAGTGTAGATGTCATCACCTTTTAAGATGAAAATTATTTCGTTATAATAATTGGGGTTTTTATCTGCGGTCTCCACCACTCCCATTTCCTTTTCCGGATAAAATGAAAAACCTGTCATCTTTTCAGGAAAAAATTGCGCCCTGGCATTAATTACAAACAAATTAAAAACCAAATCACTATAGGGGATATTCCACAGAGATCTCATATAACTTAACTTGGTTTTTTTATCTATTTTTTTCAAATGGACATCGTGGGTAAAAAGGATTTTAAAAAACTTATTTTTTGGAATGCCCTCTAAATCTTCCTTAAAGACAGGAAGCTCAAAAAGCTTTTGCTTTTCCAACTGATAATCCATTTCCAAAATATCACCAGCGACAAATTTAAATATATGAGAGTTTTTTAGGTCTATAATATTCCCACCAAAATAAATCTGCCCCTTCCTTTCAACTATAACCGGCAAAAGACTTAAAGTGGGGTGCTGCAATGGAAGGGGGATCCTATAATTGCCAAAATGAAAAGACTTCCACCTTCTTTCATTTTGCGCCAAAAATTCATCAATTTTTTTTATTTTAAATTCCTGGGGTTTGAGCATAAACTTTTCACTGGCCCCTAAGGTTAAAAAAGAGGAGGAATATCCTTGGTTTATCGCCTTAAGGTAAATAAAATAAGGTGAGAAAATAAGAAACAAGAAGGCAGAGGTGATAAGGATTATGATGCCAAAGAATATGAGCGTGTACTTCATAGACCTACTAATCGGTATTTAAACGAGGATATGTGAGTATTTTAATACCTAAATTAATCTTATTACTGCTATTATTTTCATGCCTTAAGGGGCCAGCAGGCGCCAAAGTGTGTGAGTTTTCAAAAAAGAGTTTTTCCCATTATTCAAAATTTTTAAACCATTACAATATTTGCCAGGATCCGGGTAATGATAAGATTGTCCGTATCCAACTCGAAAAGGGCAACGACCAGGTTAAGTATTGTTTTATTCCTACCTATTCCCAGGATGGAGGTGATAAATCCATTTTCATAGGCGAGCCAAGATGTCTCCTTATCTCGGATTCAAGAAAAATTCATGAAATTGAGTTCTTAAAAAATCGTCCCAGTCCAAAAGGTTCCCTTCCCTTTAGCAAATTTCCTATAAAAGGAGTGCTCATTATAAAAGATGAGGTGCTAGACTTTTTAGCGCCCTTTAAGGCCCCTCTCCCGGCCCCTAATGCTTATTTAAAATGTGCTGAAGTGCTAGATTTAACCGGTGATGATTCTTACTGCCTGGCCTTTAAAGAGATGGGAAGGTATTCCCTGCATAGTTTTTAGCTTTTTAGATTACCGGAAACCAAGCTACCTTGGGAAAATTTTCGATAAATCTTTCCATCCCTAGAGGGAAAGGAAAAGATGGGAATCAACCCCTTATCTGATTTTTTACCTGTTTTAAGACACAGGACGTAGTAATAAAAGGCGCCCTGATCGCTGTGGAAAGCTTTTATATAGGTCCTTATCTTATCTCCTGCCTCATCGATAAAGGAGTAGACCTCGTCAGGCCCATCTATGGTGGGATCGACAAAAGACTCAAACTCGGAAAATTCATAAAAAGAAATATCGTTGTTATCCCTTAGCTTTAAAAGCTCCGTGAGTAAAAATGTTTTTTTCCTTTCAACCATCCCTAAGAGCTCGGCCTCTTTTGCATCTCTCGTAGCAGGTAACATGGGGAGATTTTTATTTAATTTCACTCCCGCTCTAAACTCAGCGATAAACTCTTCAGAGTAAGTGGCGGTAACAAGAAATAAAAAGGATGGCCGATTTTGATAAAAAAGGCAGATGGAGACGAGATAAAAATCTTTTCCTTTTCGATCTTTAAATGAGGAAAAGATGAAATAGTATTTTTCCTGTAAATTATTTTCCAGCGCCCAAATTTCCTGGGGTTTTTTAAGCAGCTCATCTAGAAAGTTTGGAAACTCAAGATACTTTAAGGATTCTTCTTCTTGTAAGTTATACTTTGCTCTTAGATTTTCCTCAATTTTTTCAAAGAGGCGAACCATCGGTCTAAAAAAGGTTTCAATACAGGACTCACTACAAAATCCTCGGGGAGAATCATCTTCAACAAATAAAATATCCTCTGAATTATCAAAGATTTTTCCGCATTTATTACAGTAATAATAATCTTTATTAAAGGTTAAGAATTTTTTCATAAATCATAAGGCGTACTTAATTTCGGTAAATAAGGAATTACCATAAATTCCTTTTAGATCGAATAACCTGGCACCGGCCAGGGAGTCATCGTACCCTTCATCATTTATTTTAAAGGCTGCGCCGAGTTCTACCCAGAGCTGTGAAAAAATGCCTAATTGAAGTAACGGCGATAAGTAGGTATATTTCATTTTTTGCTTTAGGTAATTACCCGAACCATTAGCTTTACCAGGAGCAATGGAAACCAGCCCTCCCTCAATAAAAATGTTGATATCTTTTGATATCTCTAGGCCGAGCATGACAAAATAAGTCCCAATATTTCCAATACTTGTAACTTCTTCCAACTTGGAATCACTGGTCACTCTCCACTGTGTACCAAGCCCAAAGATGAAGCTAGAAAATCTTTTAGTGCTAAAAAGTGAATAAATTTGGTCCACTCTCCCGCTGGCATAGTGGGAATCCCAAGTAGAGAAGTTCACTCCGGCAACCAGGTCCAACGTGGCATTTCCAACGCCTGACAGGCCATAACCGAGTGCTAACTGCAGGTTTCCAGGCCCAAATGTATCACCACCCACCTTACCCGCCCAAAAGGAAGTATCCACATATAGATTAAAATCAGTTTGGTATTTCATCCCAACTTTTACCAGGTTAAACTCTAGATCTTTGGTTTTTATGGTCTCATAACCGACTCCCATACTTGCTCCCTTGTACCAGCTTTTTCCGGTGGTGATCCTAGCAGCTTTAGTCTTAGAAGTTTCCCCGTAATCAACTAAAGCAAAGGCATGTGAAATGAAAAAAAATAGCGGGAGGTATTTAAACATATTGAAAATCCTGTTTCTTTTTTAATAGTTTAATATGATAGGGAATTTAATGCCACTTTGAAATGGAAATTCATACCCGCTAAAAATAAATGGTTAATTAAGGCAATATATTACTCATGAATAATTTTAGAAAACAGATTATTCTTTTGCTCTTCCTATTTGGTATTGTTTTATGGCCTAGAGCAGGGAAAAGTGAATACCGGGTTTTTCAATACCTGGTAAAATCTAGATACTTTATCCCAAGAGATAATAGGCCCTACATAGTGACCAGCACTTTTAATCCCGTGACTTATCTTGCCTATCATGGAGGAGAATCCTCGCTTAAAATTGAGCTTTTAAGATCCTGGATGTGCCTCGGGAATACGGCAGGAAAAAAATATTGTAACCCACCCCGCAAAATACAACAGTTATCACCCCAAAATCTTTAGGAGTTTTAATGAAAATTCCCAGTAAAAAACAACAAAATTTAAAAAAGATGGATTTAAGTTATCAAAAGGAATTAAACAAGCGGGAGAATAAATTAAAAGATCTCGAATATGTTTATTCCAAAAAAATGAGAGATATTAAATCCCAGGCCAACCACCAGATTGAAAACCACAAAAACACCCAACGACAAAGGATGATAAAAGAAATTAATGAAGACCATAAAAGATGGGATCACATCAGAGACAGACTGACGGACAAAAAGGGAATGTGGGAAAGGGAACTGGATTTTCTTGCAACCAAGCAGAAAGGAAAGTTGGATCTACTATTAGAAAAGCATGAAGACCGTTTAGATCAAGAAGTGTATGGACATAGGAAAAGCTTAAGCGAGTTAGACCAACATGCTCGGGAGTCCATGCACTTGTTAAAAGAAGAAAACCGACAGGTAATGGCCAATGAGAAGCAGGATTCTAGACTTAGATTGGCATCCCTCAAAAGGCATGATGAAACTTTGGAGGACCAGGCGATAAGAAGTTATTCAAGTTTTAATAGCAGACAGCAAAATGATATCGAAAAGGCGCTTAGAGAGAAGAAAAAGCTGCAAAAAGAAATACTTCGCGACCA